>ERZ888423.759-NODE-759-length-32008-cov-9.364379_pt1 | contig 32008 bp, 31 predicted proteins | sample MGYA00520523_ERZ888423 | MGnify/ENA primary metagenome ERZ888423 (study PRJEB32303, sample SAMEA104408611) | aquatic metagenome | biome: Brackish water; feature: Pelagic; material: water | place: Baltic Sea | collected 2014-06-08T10:24:00 | depth 30,27 m ...
AAACGTTGTGCATTATTAAAATAATATGAATACAGATCAAAAAACACTCTTAAGAAGCAAATTATTCCGTCACCTTGACGGAATAGTTATTTCACCTACTGCCTATGCCTTAAAAAAACATGGTCTAACGGATTATTTACTTCAAAATAAAAAAGTAGATCTGAAAGAGTTAACTGTCAAATTTAAGGCTAATGAAGGTTATTTGAACATTGCTCTAAGAGGGCTCTGCTCTCAAGGGTGGCTCATTCAACATGTTGACAATCAAAATGATGCCATTAGTTATGAAACCAATGAAGAATCAGAAATAGCATTTAATTATTTTTATCTATTTGAAGATGTCACAGACTTACTACAAATGTCGGAAGATTACCATCCTAGAAAATTTGAAATCGAACCATTTCTGAAACTGGAGAGTATTTATAAAAAATACAAAAATAACTATGGTATTGATTTATCTAAAGAGAAATCTCGGAGAAAAATTGAGGAACAAATCTTAACACATATTGAAGGTATAATTGTAGGCCCAACACTCGTAAGCCTGGGCATAACAGGTATGTTTCACAAATATTTCATGGAGTCTAGATTCAGGCCAGAAGAATTCCATGAAAATCATCAAGGGTTTGATAAACTGCTTAGAATATTAACTGAACTTGGATGGTTTGACGAAAAAAATGGTGCTTATGCGTTCACAGAAATTGGATTGTTTTTTGCAAAAAGAGCTAGCGCATACGGTGTTACGGTTTCTTACATTCCTACACTAAGAAAATTGGACAATCTGATCTTTGGAGATCCATTAATCCTTAAAAATCTAGCAACAGGATCTGAGGAAATACATGTTGATAGAGAGATGAATATCTGGGGAAGTGGCGGGGCCCATAGTGGCTACTTTAAGGTAGTAGACGAAATCATCATCGACCTTTTCAATAAACCAATCGAAGAACAACCTCAAGGCATACTTGATATGGGTTGTGGTAATGGTGCATTTCTTAAGCATCTATTTTCAGTTATTGAAAGTCAAACACTTCGAGGCACTATTTTAGATGAATACCCTTTAAAAATAATAGGTGTAGACTACAATGACGCTGCAATAAAAGTTTCTAAAGCAAATCTTATTCAAGCGGATATATGGGCGAAAATTATTTGGGGGGACATTGGAAATCCTTCTCTTTTGGCTGAAGATTTGAAAGAAAATTACGATATAGAATTAGGCGAATTACTCAACGTAAGAACTTTTTTGGATCATAATAGAATTTGGAAAGAACCTCAAACCAATTCATCAAGAGTAAGTTCATCTACCGGTGCATATGCCTACGAAGGCAAAAGAATTAATAATAATTTGGTTGCGGAATCATTAAAGGAACACATTGGAAAATGGACTCCTTATGTAGAGAAGTTCGGATTGTTAATGATTGAATTACACACAGTAAAGCCAGAGCTAATTGCAAAATATTTGGGGAAAACAGCCGCTACTGCATATGACTTGACACATGGATATTCAGATCAATATATACTTGAAGTAGATGAATTCATGGACATAATTAAGCAAGCTGGTCTAATTCCCGATATGAACAAGTTTAGAAAATTTCCGAATTCCGATTTTGCTACAGTATCAATTAGTTTATTAAAATCCAATAATGCACAACAATACGTCTAGTGCAAAGTACCCTTCGGGATACAATTCATAGCCGGAACCTTGGCATCAATAACATATGATTAAATTCTACTTAATGTGGTTCCTTCCTCTTCTATGCATTGAATGCTATGGTCAGGCTCGTTCTGATAAGGTAATCACTATTCATCCATACCTCTCTTTTCAGAACTATGAACATTTTAAACGTTTGACCCTGAGTTCAGATGATTCTCCCGCAGAATATATAGAGGGATTTGATTTTGAATGGGGTTACAGCTACTCCTTGAGTTTAAAAGAAACAACATTGAACTCAACGCTTTCTGATGGCACGCAATACGAGTATTCCTTAAATACTATCCTCTCTAAAACAAAAGCACCTGATTCCACTCTATTCAAACTTTATCTGGATTCAGATAGATACTATTATGAAGTGGACTCAAGTGAAATAGATCAGAATGCTACGTTGAAGCAATTGAACGACAGCGTGTATATGTATTTTGACGAGGTCGAAATAGAAGTGCCGGGTCATTTGAAAGATGAATTCAATAAATTGGTACTTGGTGAGTTCAAGAGACTTGGGTCTTTCATTTATATAAATGAAAAAAGAATCGGGCTGGTAAGTCTATAGATCTTAACCTCTCTAAAAAATAATTACCCCGTAGTCGTGGATTTTGAGCAAGGTAATACGCGGTCACGTTCTACTTCAAATGCGTTTCCTAAAGTATCTGGAACTATCACCTTCACATCTTTAATAGGCCCATTTATGCGTCTAATCCTCATGAGAAAAATACCTCCTTCTGCACCTTAAAATCTCCCTAAGCAATCAATTATTCTTCGCACAAAGAAGAGAAGAACAAAGGGAGAGAATGGGTTTTGATTCCTACAGGTCGTCCATCTTGAATAATGCCGGAAAAGAGTCGGTACACTATGTTGACGCTAAGACTATAGGGAATTACAGTAACATCCTTCATTTAGCCAGACCCTCTGATTCGCTAGCTTTAGATTCCATGAATGTGCTAGATAAATTCATGGTACTAAGCATACGTTATAGAACGCCTAACAAATTGCTGAAGTCCTTTGATGCAAGATCTCTTTTAGGCTATGCCATTAAAGAAGGTATGGTGGGCAAAAAGCAGCGTGAAGAACATTGAAATAGGAGATGTAGAAATGGATGGCACTCTAGCTAAGGGCTATATGATTTCTTATGGAGAGCAATCACCACTGTTCTCCGAGTTCAATAAGGAAGCTACCAAATGGAAACTAGATCTCACCTCTATTTTTCCAATGAGTTTCCTACGCCTTTAAACCCATAATCCAAGAAAGTGGTCAGAAAGAAAACGAATACTTCGAGAATATCCTGAAGATGATCACTAGAAATAACACACTGAATCCCTTGTGGGAGTTCTTATATTGATTTCATTTATTGAAAAATTCGGAATGGAGAATTGCATGGCTAATTTTAAATTTTCGTTTTCCCTTTAGTTCAACTATTCAGGCCACGCACAAACACTTCATGCACAAGACAGAATATCGCATATATGTCATAGAGCTTTCCAAGAAAGTGTATACAGAGCATAAGCGCTTCAGAGAGGCGAATCCTCAGTTCAATGGTGTCTTGGAATGCCTTTATGTGGGAATGAGCTCTAAAACGCCTAAAGAGCGCTTAGAACAGCATAAAACAGGATATAGAAACGCCAAGGGACACAAGCTATCTTCCTCCATAGTTAAGAAATATGGCCGTTATCTGAGACCGAGTTTATATAATCATATAGCTCCTCTGTTAACAAGGACGGAAGCTTTGGCCAAAGAAGTAGAATTGTGTTTAGAATTGCGCAGAAAACGGTATGCAGTATGGTCTAATTAGGCATTGAACTTTTGAATCAAACCTCAAGTATATTATTTTTGGCTGTGCAAGAAATGTGCAAAATGCATTGCGCATTAGCTCCTTTTCTTCACTAACTTTAAGTTGCAATGAAATACTCTTACTCTATCATCCTTTTCACGTTGCTTTTTTTCTCCTGTGTAAAGAGCGAAGTAGAACTGGAACCAGAAGCTCCTGCTGATTACCGCACAGTATGGGTAGGTGATTATAGCATGCTTTCTAACTGTTACAGTTGGATGCTAGACGAGCCTGGCACGAGCAATGAGTTCACGGAGATCATCAGTATTTCCATAATCCCTGGCAGCACGGACTCCATCAGTCTAAATGGAACCATGAACATCCCCATAGACAGCAACGGAACGTTCTCCTCCAGCCCTTTCCCAAGCAATTATTACAACCTACACCTCTGGCAAGACAGCATAGAGATAAACTTCAACTCAGGAGGTCTGGGTGGGGGTAGTGGGTGTAACAAATTAGGTGTTAAAATTCAGTGAACTAAATGCAGCCAAGCGGATTTACTCCCTTGCACAGTAGTTGCCATTCAGTATAATAAATTTCTGATTTCTAAATTATCAAGCTCAATCCCTGTCCTGATACGCTAGCGCTATTAACATCACAGACAGCTGGGTAAATAGAGCACCGAAGACAGAGCTGAATCTATACAGGCCTAAAAATCAAAGCGACAGGTGATTCACATATGGGGGCCGCTGGCTTGAATAACAAAGTGGGACAATCAGCTAAGAATGCAGTTTTAGCTTGCCTATAGATGCAAGAGTTCATCATGGCCAGATATCAAGAAAAAAAGAGCAAGGAAAATGTGGATTCCAAAAGCGGGTTAGAGTTCACACAAGCCAATATTTGCAGGTATTGCTAGGGAAATGAAATTTCAATATGACCTTTGGGGAGACACTGTAAATGAAGCTAATAGAATGGAAAGTCGTGGTGAGATAGATAAGGTCAATATCTCAGAAGAAACCTATAATCTCATCAAAGAACAGGATGAGTTTGAGTTTCACCAGCATGACTCCAAGGAGGTAAAAGGCAAGGGACTAGAAAAATTGTATCTCGTAACCAAAAAGAGTGCTTTCAGAGCTCTAAACAAAAAAAAGAGGCCAATATGGCCCCTTTTTCAGATTCAATGAAATGATTTTATTACTTCACTTCCTTCGCAGGTTCAGCTGGTTCTGATTGCTTATCAATTTTCTCTTGAAGCTTCTGCTCTCTTCCTTCCAATGCAGCCTTTTTCGATTTAGCATCTTCAAGTTGTTGCTTTCTATGGGTATACTCGTCTTTAGTAATCTCCTTATTCGCATACTTCTCTTCTAAACGCTGTTCTCCGTCTTCGATACGACTATCCATTTTCTCCTGTCTTTCAGAGACGGTGGTAGCTCTCTCTTGGTGATACTGGAGGCGTTCTTCCTTAGTGCGCGTGTCTTTTGGGCGCTCCTCGCTAGATTCACCATCTACTTTGTCACCTTTATCGTGTCCGTGAGCATTGCCTTTATGTTGCCCATGGTCGTGACCATCACCAGCTTCATGCTTATGAGCGTCAGCTTTACCATGATTATGTCCATCCCCTTGGGTATGCTTATGACCCTCATGGCCCTGCTTGTCCTCATGAACGCCTCTGGTTTTGCCATCGTCATGTTGGCCTCCAGCCTTATCCTGCACGGACATTTTCTCCTTCATCATCTGCTCATTGGACTTCACTTCTTTGCGCACTTCCTTCACTTCTTCTTGAGTCACTTTGGTCTCCACTTTAATGGCCTTCTCCTCTACTTTCTTCACTTGGCCCTGAGCCATTATCCCTTGTGTGAAAAGGATGATCAATACGATTGAAATTGCTTTTATAGTTCTCATAATCTATTATATATCGTTCGTTAATTTTTCGATTTCCTGATCTAAACTATCCAATTCTTGGTCCAAAGTCTTCGATTCGCTATCCAATACATCCATTTCTTTCTGAATGCTCTGTTGTTCCAGTGCTTTCTGGGCATCAATGGCCGTGGTATCTTCACCACAAGACCCCATTCCTACGACCAATGCAAGGCCCAATGTGTATCCAAGGGCCGCTTTTCTAATTGTACTCATCTGATTTTCAGTATTTAAGATAGACCAAAAGTAGCTTTAATGTCAGGTATCACCTCCTGAACATGAATTACTTGTCAATCTGATATACACGGTCCAGAGCCCTATATTTATGGTTTAAAAAACAGCGCTGATGCTCAAGTGGAATGACCTTATCCGATTTGCCAATTATGGCAACCCGTCTCCTGATCAACGTGTGGAGAAAACTGAGGCGGAGTGGAAGTCTATTTTAAGCCCCGCCCAATTCCAAATTACCAGATTGAAAGGGACTGAAATTGCTCACAGTGGCGCATTGTGCGGAATCCATGAACCTGGAGTGTATAGCTGCGTCTGCTGTAAAACATTGCTCTTCGACTCAAGCATCAAGTTCGAGTCAGGAACTGGATGGCCCAGTTTTACCCAGCCCATCAAAGAAAATGCAATTCAAAATGTGAAGGACGAATCCTACGGGATGATTCGCATAGAGGTGATGTGCAATACCTGTGATGCCCATCTTGGCCATGTCTTCGCAGATGGTCCCCAACCCAGCGGATTACGTTATTGCGTGAATTCTGAATCCCTAGAATTATCCACGACTACCTGAATAAGAGCCCTTTGAACGCAACTTTCAAAAATCAGGTTATATGCATCACCGGAGCCAGTTCAGGCATAGGAGAAGCACTTTTACGGGAACTAGCTAAGAATCCTTGTACGCTCTTCATCGCTGCTCGATCTGTGGATAAACTGGAATCGCTGAAACAAGAACTTTCCAATGAACAGGTGAAGATTCATGTATTGAATCTGGACCTTGCCAATGCACAATCTATAGAAGCGGCAGCTGAAGAACTCAAAAAAAACACTGACCGGTTAGACCTGCTCATTAACAATGGCGGAATAAGTCAGCGCGGAAAGGCCATTGAAACAGAATTCTCTGTCGTACGACAAATCATGGAAGTAAATTTCATGGGCTGTATTCATTGGACAAGCACATGTATGCCTTTGCTGAATAAAAGCAAAGAGGCCAGAATCATAGTGACCTCATCGGTTGTAGGACATTATGGATTCCCACTCAGGTCAGCCTATGCAGCATCAAAACATGCATTACAAGGATATTTTGAGTCCATGCAGCTAGAAAGCGAGGCGCCACATGTTTCTATAATTAGCCCTGGCAGAATTCAAACTGACATCTCCATGCATGCCTTGGATGCTTCAGGAAAAGCACATGGAGAAAAGGACCCTGGTCAGCTTAACGGAATTCCGGCAAAAACAGCCGCGAAGAAAATATTAGAAGGATCCCTAAAAAAGAAGAAGGATATCTTTATAGGCCGAGGGGAGATTTTCCTGATCTATCTGCACAGGTATCTTCCATTTCTTTTTAGGATCATTGCAAAAAAAGTATCAGCCACTTGAGTATGGAGAAGAAAATCATCAACGGAATACAACAGATAGGCATAGGTACGCGTGATGCCAAAACTAGTTTCACCTGGTACAGAAAGCATCTTGGATTCGATATCAAAGTGTTCGATGATGAAGCCACAGCAAACCTCATGACCCGCTATACAGGCGGTAAGGCACATTCAAGACAAGCTATTCTGGCCATGAATATGACAGGTGGTGGTGGCCTAGAAATCTGGCAATTCACGAGCAGACAATCTCTTCCCTCTGCCTTTAAAACTCAGTTAGGTGATCTAGGGATTAATGGAATGAAAGTGCGCTCCAGTGATGTTGCAAGAGCACATAAAGAATTGAAAACCGAGCTGAAGGACTGGCTGACCCCTATTTCTACTAGAAAGGACGGTCTTGCTCATTTCTTCTTTGTTGATCCATGGGGAAATCTCATAGAGATTGTAGAGGATAACTACCGTTTTTGTAATGAACGTTCTGCCTGTGGCGGAGTCATGGGAGCCACTATTGGAGTATCGGATATGGACAAGTCCATTGCTTTTTATTCAGGCATCCTGGGTTATGATCAGCTAGTCTATGATGAAAAAGGAAATCACGCAGATCTTGCCGAATTAAAAGGTGAATCTAATGCCTTTCGCAGAGTCCTGTTACGCCATTCTGAGCGCCCTTCAGGAGGTTTTAGCAAGCTGCTTGGTCCAACAGAAATAGAACTCCTACAAGCTACAGACAGAATACCTAAGAATATATATGCGGATCGTTTCTGGGGTGACTTGGGATATATCCACCTCTGTTTTGATGTGGTGGGCATGGATTTACTACGTGATGAATGCGCTGCTGCTAATAATGCCTTTACGGTAGATAGCTCTGACAGTTTTGACATGGGAGATGCAGCTGGGCACTTCAGCTATATCGAGGATCCTGATGGCACGCTGATTGAGTTCGTAGAGACGCATAAGGTGCCCATCATGAAAAAGCTCGGAATCTTCATTGACCTTAAAAAACGAGACCCTCGCACGCCACTCCCGAACTGGGTTGTGAAAGCAATGCGGATACATAGGACAAAAGGGTGATCTTTTCTGGGTAATAGTCAATAGTTACTGAGCAGTAGCTAGCGCACTATTGCAGATCGTAGAATTTCAAATTCATCCCTCTTCTCTTCTGTCATAAATCATGTAAGAATTCCTTAAATTTAACACATGAAAAGGCTCTTACTTCTTCCTTGTTTCTTTCTCTTTCTTACTTCTTGTGCAAGTGAGGTAAAATCTACCAATGCTGAACCTACTGAAGTTCAGCGCGATAAAGATTTGTCAGGTTTTCAAAAGGCATACTTCGCCAGTGGTTGTTTCTGGTGTGTAGAGGCCATCTTCGAAAGTGTGAAGGGTGTTGAAGAAGCAGTCTCTGGTTATGCAGGTGGTCATACTGATGACCCAACTTATGAGAGCATTGGAACTGGAAGAACAGGTCATGCAGAATCTGTTGAAGTCTATTACGACCCTGAAATAGTGAGCTATGAAACGTTGGTCAAAGTTTTCTTTTCAAGTCATGATCCTACGACTGTGAATGGACAAGCCCCTGATTATGGAACCCAATACAGGTCCATGATATTGTATCAGAATGAATCAGAGAAAGTCATTATAGAGCAGATGAAAACAACCCTCTCTGCTTCAGGAAACTATAATGCTCCTTTAGCCACTGAGATAGTTCCTTTGGAGAAATTCTATCCTGCTGAAGATTATCATCAGGATTATGAGCGAAAACATCCTGAGAATCCATATGTGCGTAGTGTTTCTATTCCAAGGTTGAACAAATTCAAAGAAGCGCTGCCTAACTTGCTCAAAGAAAATCAACCCACCGAACACTAAGAAATAAGCATGAATCGTTACCTCCTTTCCATTCTCTTCTTCTTCCTCATTCAATTCAGTTTTGCCCAAGACGGAGAGGCAAGATTAGATGCGCTAGAATCTTCTATCCAAGAGCAAAAAATCAAGCTTGAGAGTCTTTCTTCTCAATTGGAAGACCTTAGACTAAACGGTCTAATGGAAGAACTAACGAAACTTGGCCTTCCAGAGGGAAAGCCAGTAATGCACTTAGGAATGGTTCTTTCTTTCAATGAAAACACACACCAGGCTTCATGGGTAAGTCATGTCATTTCTAGGAATATCGCAGACGGAAGCATAGCGAGAACCAATGATTTCCGAGATGACCCCCTGATTCAAGGTGAAGGACTAGAAAGCGATTATTTCTTGAAACAACTCCTCGCTGACGGCACATTCCAATATGACGGATTTGGATATGACCGAGGCCACTTAGCTCCTTCTGCGGATTTTCGCTGGAGCCCAAAGGCATTATCTGAAAGCTATTTCTATACCAACATGAGCCCAATGCATCCTGACTTCAACAGGGAGGCCTGGGCTGAAATGGAAGGCATTATTAGAGCCTATGTGGAGCGTAATAATGTAAATCTCTATGTAGTTACATTACCCGTCATACGTGATGAGGATCAAATAATAGAGCGAGGGACACAGAAATTAAAGATTCCAGGAGAGTTTGTTAAAGTGGTTATGGACCCACTCGGCAAGAAAGGAGTAGCCTTCAAGATGCCCAACAAGAGACTTTCCAATCCACTTTCTACCTTCTGTTTTTCAATAGATGAAATAGAGGCCTATACTGGATTTGATTTCTATTCAGCTTTACCAGGAGCTGATGATATAGAAAGTTCATTTTTGATTGAAGATTGGTTTCCCTCTTCCGCATCAGGTGGTGTAGAGCCCTTATTAGCGAGCACTCTATCACCTGGAAACATCAATACGACTCAAGCAAAGCTCTGGATGGGAAGCCCTAAGAAGGTGAATGTATGCGGAACCGTAGTTAGCACACGATTCAGTGGGTCGGGGAATTATTGGTTAAACCTAGACAGGAAATTCCCTGATACGGTCTTCTCTATCTACATACGAAAAGAGGATTTTATCCATTTCGATTCCATTCATAAGGAATACTTGCTCAATGAGAAAATATGCGTTGAAGGCAAGGTGTCAGCGATGTATAGCTTACCCAACATGAATATCAGCAAACAAGAAGTGGTCACCATACTGGTTGACTAAAGGCCTTGGAGACATGCTTTGCTTCCTTTGCATACCTTCGCGGCAGAATGAATAAAGAGCAGATCGTCTACATCAATACAGCTTCAGAATTAGCGAAGCATATTCCAGCCATAGAAAAGGCCCCACGCGTAGCTGTGGACTTGGAATTCGATAGAAACAGGTATAAGTACGGCTTCACCATGTGTCTGATGCAAATCATGGCAGGAGATATCTGTTACCTCATTGACCCATTAAACGAAGAATTGGACCTAAGTCCTATCTATAAAATTCTTGAAGACCCTAAAAAACCAGTGGTCGTTTTCTCTTTCCAAGAGGATCTCATGCTCTTCCATCTTCAAGGATGCCGTCCTACAGCTCTGTATGATACAGGTGTAGCTATACGCTTACTAGATGTCGCTCAATCTTCACTTGCTGTAGTCCTGAAAGAATTCTTGGACATTGAGGTGAATAAGGACGCACAGAAGAGTAATTGGTTTAATAGACCCCTCAGTCAGGAGCAGCTGAACTATGCTGCCCAAGATGTCTTTCATCTCTTCAGCTTAATGGATGTGGTAGATGCAAAAGCCAAAGAGCTAGAGCGCGCAGCTTGGATTAAGGAGGAAAACGCCTATTGGGAAAGTATGGATTATAGCAACCTTACTCAGGATGCTTATCTGAAGGAAAAAGACAAGAAGGATTTCACTGAAGTTCAGTGGCATGTCTTTTCTAAATTGATGGATTTACGTGAAGAAGTAGCCAAAGAAAAGAACCAGCCTAGCGGTAGAATCCTTCGCACTGATTATGTGAAAGATATTATCCTAAAAAATGGGTTAAGGTATTGGGAAAAGAACAGGAGTTCGCATCCATCAGTTAGGGATAAAAATTCCAAAGTTCGCTTTGAAGAAGTGATGATAGCTACTCATAAAGAAGCTATAGAGTTAGGTCTTTCTGAGACGAAAACTGCGAAGGACCGATGGAGCAAGGAAGAATATCAGCAATTCAAAGAGGCCAAAAGATCGAAAGAGGAGTTGATGACTAGTCTGGTAGCTCCTATTCATAACGCTATTTCAGAGCGTGCTGGAGAAAACACTTCGACCTATATCATGAGTAATCGTATGGCAATGGATCTAATGGAAGGCGTGTGCACATCCATTCCTAAGTACCGCGTAGAACTGATTAAAGAAGTAGCAGATTCTCTGTCCTTAGATCCAAGTCCGTTGATTAAATCATTGGACTAAGACACCTTCAATTTCATTGAAAAGAAAAACCCCTTGATCAAGTAGACCAAGGGGTTTTTATTATTCAGTCCTTTTTATTGCTTCATAAATCTCTTGTGTCCAAGTGATCCTGTAGCGGTTCTCATTTCGAGGATATACGCACCTGGAGAAAGAGTAGAAACATTCACAGCTCCTTGTTGCAGTAGTGTGCTGATTACGACTTTGCCGTTAATATCAATAACACGTACAAAGCTGTTGTTCTTAACTTCTTGGACATAAAGCATGTCAATAGCTGGTACAGGATAGATATTGAAATTAGCCTCTTCAAAATCATTCACTGACAGTGGGCTATTTCCTTCCACGATAATCAAGTGCTGATTCACATCAGGGTTCATCACATAATCTACTATTCCTGAAGGCCAGTAGACCACGATCATTTCTATCTCAGTATCCTCACCAAGTCCGAAATGAGCATTCAAGCTGCTCATGTAACGGAAACCTTCACCTGAACGTACATCGCGGATCTGAGTTCCTAGCTCGCTATAGACTTCTATACGCGCTCCAATTCCGTTGATATTACTTGCCGTTCCTACTGTAGAAATCTTGATGTAATTATTGTCATTTCCTTCATTGAGATACAATGTCGATCCATTCTGTATATCCAAGAATCCATCGTTATTCAAATCGCCCATTGGTCCATTTCCACATGGAACTGAAGCTTGAGAAAAGGTCATGTCTCCGTTATTCAGCATGATGGTATTTCCAGCTCCGAAAACATCTACAAATCCATCGTTATTAAAGTCACCTGGGGCATTCTCAATACCGGTAGACGTGAAGAAATCATATCCTGATCCAGCAGTAACGTTCGTGAATGTATCACCATCGTTACGCATCAATTGGTGTCCTCCATTGGTAAAGGAGCTAGCTCCTATTAGGACATCCATGTCACCATCATTATCGAAGTCGGCCCAAGCTGAAGACCATGTCTGCACATTGGAAGCAAGATTAATCATGCTCGCTATCTCTGTATAGGTGCCATCTCCATTGTTCCTGTGCATCTGATTAATGTTCGCAGGAGAATTTCCTCCTCTGCACTTAGCTATGAACATATCCAAGTTATGGTCATTATTGAAATCTATCCAAACTGAACCGTAGTTACCTCCATCAGGAGTTTCGCCTAGTCCACCTTGATTGAAGGTCATGTTTCCAGCACCATCGCTATAGTAATACACGTTAGGAGCTACATCATGACATACAAAAGCATCTAGAATACCGTCATTATTTATGTCGGCCATATTGGAACGTTGACAGAATACATACTCAGTTCCTGATACTTCAGTAAAACCAGTTCCGGTGCTATTCGCCATCATGAAGGTCACTCCTCCTCCACCAGCGTAGAGCAGGTCAGTTTTACCATTGTTATCCAAGTCACCGGCAGCAAGGCTCCATGATGGAGTGTGGTTAGCTTGGGTAGTAGTGATATTGGAAGAATAGAATCCGCCATCATGCAATTGAGTGAGCACATTGACTTGAGTTCCTGATACTCCCACGATGTCATCCAAGTGGTCACCATCCATATCTACGATACACACCGCAGAACCATTCAAGTCTATCGTCTCTGTAGTGAACTGAAGTGGATAAGAGATTGGATTATTCTCAACTACAGCGAAATCAAATCCGGCCGCAGTCCAGTTATCATCAAAAGCGATGTAATAGATTTCATCCGCCTCTACCTGTATGGTAAGCGTAGAAAGATATCCTGTTCCACTATCGTCATCACCACCTTCACAAACGAGCGCTCCACATGTACCACTGTAGATGTGCACGCGGGTGTCAATACCCGTATTATCAGCGAGGTCTGTGGTTACGGTGAGGCTATAATCCTCAGATGCTGTGTACCTGTACCATTCACCAAAATCAGAATTATCACCACCTGATGCGCATACCGGAGAGGGAATCTCTGAGCCATTTATAGCATCTATGGAATAAACGCCAGCAGTAATGTCCATTGCAGTGCTGCATTGGTCTTGAGCCTGTAGGGCTGAAAAGCTCAAGAAAATAAGAATCAACGTACTGATTTGCTTCATGTTAAAAGGGAGTTTGGGTTTCAAAAATACATTCAATTACAAGGCGGTGACAATCCTATTATCCACTCTTGTATTAAAGCCACTGCTTCTTCATGGACAATGGTCCTTCCGAGTAAGGGCATGCGCTCATTCTCAGCTGTGGCATTCAATCGATAATAAAGGACTGATCTATTGGGGGTTCCACTTGCTACGATGTGGGTTAATTCAGGCTGTATGACTTCATCGGGTGGCACGCAAACCCCCAAATTAACAGGGTCGCTAGTCTCAGAGAAGGCAAAACGCATGGGGCGATAATCGCAATGGGACTCCTCCGCATGGCAGTGGGCACAATTGATATCTATATAGGACCTCACTCGTAAGGTAATATCCTGAGATGGATCATCCCACTTCACGACTGTGTTAATGTCAGCAGGATAACCACTTTGAAGATAGCCCATGGATGCCCATTTCGCCAATTGATTCATGGTGCCATCCACATATTCTAGATCTTCATTCAGGTTCTGTGGCTTCACCCCAATAGGTATTGGCAAGGAATTCTTCTTATGACATACTAGACATTCTACCTCAGAAGGAATGCGGTACTGTATATCGTGCTGAATTGAATTCTCATCTACCCAAGAAATGGGAGTGTAGCTTCCATCCATATCAAGGTAGGCTTCTGTTTGCTCATCATTCCAAACATATTCTGCAAATGCCCAGCCGTTCCCAGTATTATAAATAAGGCGTGTTTCCACTATTCTCTGGGACATGGAAGGCAAGACGTTGGTATAGTAAAAGTTCTTTATAAGCACAGCACCCGTAGGAAGAGAAATCAAGTCATGGTCATCTACATAGCTTCCCGAAACATCTTCAGGCATCCAGATAAAGCGCTTCTTCTCCGCATAATCAGTGAAGAGCTTGGAAATGAGTTCGTAAGGCAAAACGCCTAGCTCTGGATTAAGGTCAGCCATATTGCCCTGAAAGAAATTATAGTCGCTTAATGTGGCATGCGGTAGCTCATCAAGGTTCATATTCACAGGAGAAAGAGCAGGCGCAGGACAAGGCTCCTCCGACTTGTCATCTTTGGAACAAGCCAAAATGAAAATCAAGGAGAGGAGTACTAGAAGAGAACTGAGTGTAAATCGGGACAATACAGGGCACATGTGGGTTCAAGACAAATATAAGTAGAGAACTCAGGGCGTGATGGAATAAAACAGACCTCTATTGCAATGCTTAGAAGTCCTTATTCTTAAGGCTTTATTCTAGATTCGTGTCTATGAATAAGCGAGTATACATCCTCACTGAACGCAGGTATCTAGCACCTATGGACCCCAGCGCCTATGAACAGCAGATTCTAGATGAAGAGTCCATTCTAAGCCTTGCCTTTGCCGCTAAGGGAATAGATGCTACACGGGTTGACTGGAGCGACCCTAAGGTTGACTGGGAAGCAGCCGATGCGGCCATCTTCAGATCCACTTGGGATTATTTCGACCGATTTGAAGAATTCAAAGACTGGATAGGGCCTACTTCCAAGAAGATTCGCTTCATCAATCCGTATGAGACTATCTTCTGGAATATGGATAAGCATTATCTCATTGACCTAGAGAAAAAAGGCGTCCCCATTGTCCCCAGCAGGTTCATTGAAATTGGATCAAAGGATTCTCTGGCTTCGCTTTGTGCCAAAGAAGACTGGAACGAATTTATCCTAAAACCCTGTGTTTCAGGAACGGCACGACACACGTATAGGTTCAATAGATCAGGAATAGCGGAACATGAAGCCATCTTGAAACAGCTTATTCAAAAGGAAGGAATGATGCTTCAGGAATTCCATACTAGCATCATGGAACGAGGCGAAGTCTCTCACATGGTTATGGGTGGGAAATACAGTCATTCTATCCTGAAAACAGCAAAAACAGGGGAATTCAGGGTTCAAGATGACTTTGGTGGAACTGTCAAAAGCTATGAGGCGAATGAAGAAGAAATAGCCTTCGCAGAAAAATCAATTAAGACCTGTGACCCAATACCACTCTATGGCCGCGTGGATGTGATGTGGGGAAAACAAGGAGAATTGATGCTCACAGAACTTGAGCTCGTAGAGCCTGAGCTTTGGTTCAGGATTCATCCAGGCGCAGCTGATTTATTGGCAGAGGCTGTGAGGAGCTTCTTAAACAAGCGTTGATTTCACTGTTCTCGCGGAATTCTCAATTCCTGATTCCCTATTTTCAAAAGCATACCGCATATCATTCTATAATCACTTTCTCTGAATATACCGCTCCATCCGTAGTGGTGACGATGAGGGAGTAGAGGCCGGGGGCCAAGAATTCAAGATTCAAGATTGCAGATTCAAGATTATCGCTGTAGGAACCTTGAACTTTGAATCTGGAATGAATCTCCCCTGCCCATCGATGATCTGAACCTTTTCCACCACCTCCTCCCGCGGGAATCGAATGTTAATCTCATTGCCAGAAACAGGATTAGGATAGACCTCCAATTTTGAATCTTGAATCTCCCAATCTTGAATGCCGCTAGGCGAGCATCCCTGCCACTCCAGATCCCCACAGGCATCTACTTTGACGAGCCAGGTTTTATCATAAGGATCATCCTGGTTATCGATTTCATCCGTATTGGTTTTGTTGGTTCAAGGAGCTTTGGTTAGCATGAATATAGGGGGAAAGAGAGCAGCAATGCTTTCCATATAAGAATCAAAGCTCCCCAAATCCCCCCAATTCCCTATCTTGAGCTCAATAAATTAGACCTCCTATGAAGCGCAAAATCCTCATCGCACTAGCCCTGATATTCTTTCTTATCCAATTCATCAGGATAGATAAAAGCAATCCGCCTGTGGTGGCTGAGGAGGATTTCTTCGCAATACATGACGCTCCCGCTGAGGTGGAGTCCTTGATCAAGACCGCCTGTTATGATTGTCATTCGCATAGCACAACATACCCTTGGTATAGCAATATTGCTCCTGTTTCCTGGTGGCTTAAGAATCATATCGAAGAAGCTAGGACACATCTAAATTTTTCTAGCTGGGCCAGCCTAGATGAAAAGAAATCCCAACATAAGCTGGAAGAATGTGCGGAGATGGTAGAGGGAACGGAAATGCCTTTGCTCTCTTATATGATTGCACACAGAGATGCATGGATTGATGCAGATCAACGAGCAACATTAGTCGCGTATTTCAAAAGCCTTCAGTAAAAGGTCTAGTCCTTCCTCTTTATTTTTAATACACATATCCAATGAAATCAAAGCTCTTTCTGCTCTTTCTGTCCTTCTTAGTGTGCTTCAGCATTCAAGCCCAAGACTCCATCTTCGGGAAATGGAAAACTATAGATGACGCCACTGGAAAGCCAAGAGCGGTGGTTGAAATTTATCAGAAGGACGGAAAGGCATATGGAAAGATTATCCGACTATTTAGGAGTCCTGAACAAGATCAAGACCCCATATGCGATAAATGCAACGGAGTTGAGCATAATAAGAAAGTCATTGGCCTAGAAATCTTGAAAGCGATGGAAAAAGATGGAGATGAATGGGAAGATGGGACCATCCTAGACACTGAAAGCGGAAAAGTCTATGACTGCAAGCTGTGGCTAGAAGATGGGAAACTCATGGTGCGCGGCTATATCGCCTTCTTCTTTAGAACGCAGGAATGGCTTCCTTATAAGTAATGCAATAGGCAATAGTGGAGAGGCATTAGATAGTGCGATTAACTTGTGCGCAGATCCCTCAGGGAAGCAAGGTTGAGCTCAGGAGGGCTTCCTTATAATTAGGTGCGAATATGCCTTTAGGCTACTTTGAGCTGGGAAATTTTCGACTTGTCGAATTTCCCTTTTGCGTACGCTAGGGTCACCTTCAAGTTTTTAGTAGACTCATCAGATGGCAATTCGAACATGGCATCATTCAATATGGCTTCGCAGATGGACCTAAGTCCTCTGGCACCTAATTGATAATCTAACGCTTTCTCTACAATGAAGTCTAGTGCATCGTTCTCGAATTTGAGTCCGATTCCGTCCATTTCAAATAGCTTCACATATTGTTTGATAATCGCATTCTTAGGCTCCGTTAGAATCAAGCGCAATGCCTCAGGGTCTAGCGAATCCAAGTGCGAAATCATTGGAAAACGACCTAGTAACTCTGGAATCAATCCAAATTTTCTTACATCTTGTGGACTGACGTAGCGCAATACATCTATTTCATTATCCTTATTCACTGCGTTGGCCTTGAAGCCCATGGCAGACTTGTTCAATCTACGCGTGATAATCTTCTGTATGCCGTCAAAGGCTCCACCTGCTATGAAGAGGATGTTCTTGGTGTTCACCTTGATCATCTGCTTCTCAGGATGCTTTCGGCCGCCATGTGGAGGCACATTCACATCGGTTCCTTCTAGCAGTTTCAAAAGTGCTTGTTGCACGCCTTCTCCTGAGACATCACGGGTAATACTGGCATTATCGCTCTTGCGGGCAATTTTGTCTATCTCGTCAATGAATACAATACCGCGCTCGGCTTTGGCCACATCGAAATCAGCCGATTGGAGGAGCTTGGAAAGGATGCTTTCCACATCCTCTCCTACATATCCTGCTTCAGTAAGGATGGTCGCATCAGCAATGGTGAAAGGTACGTTCAGATAATCAGCGATGGTACGTGCAATCAGTGTTTTTCCTGTTCCCGTCTCCCCAATAAACATGATGTTCGATTTCTCGATTTCCACATCATCCTTTGCCTTTTTCTGGAGTAATCTCTTGTAGTGATTGTAAACTGCTACTGAGATAACTCGCTTGGCCTCGTCTTGTCCTATTACATATTGATCTAGATGATTCTTAATCTCTAAAGGCTTATATAGACGATAGCCATCCTCTACGTCCTTGGAAGAGCTGTTCCCTGTACCATTCTGCTTAATGATGTCCTCCGCTTGAGTAACACATTTCTCACAAATATGGCCAGTCATTCCCGCTATGAGAATACTTACTTCGGCACGTTTACGGCCACAGAACGAACAACTTATCTCTTCCGTTTTAGACATCTCTTTTTCTTCTATCTCAAGTTATCACGCAGTGGTATTGTTAATCAATACCTCATCAATCATTCCGTATTCCTTAGCCTCAGCACTGGTCATCCAGTAATCCCTGTCAGAGTCATTCCATACGGTATCATAGTCCTTCCCAGAATGAGCAGCTATAATATCATACAATTCTTTCTTCAATTTCTGGATCTCACGGGCAGTGATTTCGATATCAGAAGCTTGTCCTCGTGCTCCACCTAGTGGTTGGTGGATCATCACTCTAGAGTGTTTGAGGGCAGTGCGCTTTCCGGCAGCACCGGCACATAACAATACAGCTCCCATAGAAGCAGCCATACCTGTACAGATAGTAGCTACATCAGGCTTAATGTATTGCATGGTGTCATAGATTCCAAGACCCGCATACACTGATCCTCCGGGAGAATTCAGGTAAATCTGAATATCCTTATTAGGATCTACAGACTCCAAGTAAAGCAATTGGGCTTGAATGATATTAGCCACTTGATCATCGATTCCTGTTCCAAGGAAAATGATTCTATCCATCATCATTCTAGAGAAGACGTCCATAGCTTGGATGTTCAACTGTCTTTCCTCAATGATGACTGGAGTGAGTGAGGATTCAATGTAATGATCAAAAACCATGCTGCTGATTCCTTGATCCTTAATCGCGTATTTTCTAAAGTCTCTGCCGTCCATGTTGATCTTTTATAATGTTTCGTTATGCTCCGAAAGATAAGGTTATGACCGATTACTTCTCGGCCATCTTTTTGAATTTGTCAAAACTGAGTTCTTTCTCGTTGAACTTAGCCTTACTCTTCAGGAGTTCCATAATGCGCTCTTCGTACAAGGAATCGAAGATTTTCTCTACTTCTTCCCTGTTCTGCATGATTCTGAAAGCCGTTTCTTTCAGCTCTTCTTCAGCTGGTTCAGGCATTCCGTAATTCTTGTAATTAGTCTTCAAAAGGGCCTTCACGTGCTCCATAGCATCATCGAATTCTACTTTGATAGCTTCTTCTGTAATGAGTTTATTCTTGATTAACTGCCACTTGATGCTGTTCGAGTACTCTTCATAAGAAGCTTCTATTTCTTCAGGTTTTAGTTTGCCTTCATTGGATAATGCAATCCATTTCTTAAGGAACTCATTAGGCAACTCAAGCTTCAATTTCTTAGAGAAATAACGATTCGCATCACGCTTGAAGAGCACTTCGCTGTCCTTATCAAAATGACCACTCAATTCCTTCTTTATATAATCTTTTAAGGTCTTTTCTGATTTTTCAGAATCAGCAGGAAGGACTTTAGAAAGGAATTCTTCATTCATTTCAGCGGGCGTTAATGACTTCACTTCGCTAATCTCAAAGGCAAAAAGTCTATGCCCTAGGTGATGAACTTCGTCATGCGTGATGCCCAACATACGGCCAAGGTCCTCATGGTCTTTGGCCAATTTTTCAGGGTCCAACTCCACACGATCACCTTTCTTAAGTCCTAGTAGTTTCTTCTTGGTCTTCTTATCCTCCAAATACTCAAGTCCAATGGTAGATCGATTTTTAATCCCTTCTTCCTTTTCTAGACCATCTTCACGTAATTCAATAAAATCACCAATTAAAAGGTCTTTCTCTGTAGACTTCTCGGTGTCCTCTACTTTCCCATATCTGCGCGTTAGGCGATCTAATTCTTCAGCGATCATCTTATCGTCCACTTTCACCTTGAAGAAATCAAGATCATACTTATCGGAAAGATCAATCTTAAATTCAGGGGCAAGTCCTAGTTCATAGGTGAAATCGAAATCCTCAGGAGCGTCCCAATCACCAGCTTCTCCATCTTTCACAGGAAGAGGTTGACCTAGCACTTTCAGATTGTGATCCTTTATATATGTGTGGATAGATTCATCTAAGATTTTCTGAATTTCTTCAGCCAAGATTCCCCTTCCGTATTTCTTTTTAACCATGCCTACGGGCACTTTCCCTTTGCGGAAACCAGGGACATTCATGCTCTTGCTATAGTTCTTCAGAATCTTCTCGTACTTAGGCAAGTAATCCTCTTTTTGAACTTTGACCTTGAGCAATGCATTTAGGTCTGAAACGCGCTCTTCTGTGATATTCATGATATAATCAGCGTAGGAATAATGTTGATGTTTTCATTGGAAAACAAGAATTGATAGTCTTCATTTATCGAGTGAAGAGCCCATTCCTTAGAACAGAAAAAAGACTTCAGGATTAGAGTGCCCTGAGTCTTTGACCTATTCGGAGTTAACAATCTGCTTCACTCTTATGTTCTGGAAATCTTGAAAAGAACATTTCATCCTCTTGACTTCCCTTTTTCTGTGGGCGGATTAGTATCCGTTGAACCTTCATTGTCATGAAACGGTTCGATCAGGACTGTATTCTCGTCCCGAAGTACATAAGTGCGGGTGGAGGGACTCGAACCCCCAAGCCGTGAAGCACTTGATCCTAAGTCAAGCGTGTCTACCAATTTCACCACACCCGCAACATTCCCATAAAGACCCTTTGGTCATGACCCAGAAGTACTCTTTCTGGATCAGGGGTCGCAAAAATAGATATTATGAACCTGAAATTCGCAAGATTCTCAGATTAATCTTCTTTTAACTTCTCGCCATCAAGGATTTATCATCAATTTAGAGGTAAAGGTCCTGTCATCAATGGATAATCTGACCAAATAAAGCCCGGAATCCAGTGTACCCTTCTGATTCACCTTCAAATGCATAGAATCACCTTTTGCTGAAGTACGTTCTCCTTGAATCACTTTACCTGTTATGTCTAAGGTCTCCAAATACTCTGAAGAGCTCTGATCTTCATCAAAGACCACAGAAACCATGAATTCCTGTCCAATGTGAGGATTTTGGGACTAACCTAAAATTGTTTTTGAATTCATACCTTAAATAATTCATTAACAAGTCATTAAGACTTGCCAGAACACTTTAAGTAGGCACAATAATCGTTCACTAACTGCTGTAAGTAATCTACTCAATCACTAGTGGTACGGTGCGGCTCAAATCCTTGGAAATCACTCTTAGTACATACTGTCCAGGAGCAATATCGTCAGTAAGAATGACCTTATGGTTCACTTGATTTCCTTTAGAAGCGAGTTGTTCAGCGAAGAGCAATCTTCCTGAGATATCATAGATCTGAATTTGGAGATTATCTTCTCCTCCTTGAAGTTCCATGGACAAGATAAATTCAAAATCTGCTACCGGATTAGGATAGATCTTCAATTGAGCATCAAAAAGATTCTTAGTTGCCAAAGTCGTTTCAGGTCCTTGAAAATCTGGATTAGCCTGAATAGTAATCATGCATGAATTTCCATAATCACCCCATACACCGCCAGCCAAGGCTCTTACTTCAACATTATATGTTGTCCCTGAAACAAAAGGCAAGCTAGTTAAGTGAAACGCAAATGACACACCAAGAGTCATTTGAGTATGGGATGATCCACCCATACTTGGTGTAAATCTCCATTCATACTGCGTAGCCCCAAAGACTTGTTGCGCGAGCACATAGTTAGACTGAGGGAATAAGTATGTCCCGTTGCAGAACTCTGCTCTCATCTCAGTATCAGGTGGCTGCATAGACATATTGATGTTACACGAAAGCCCCATACCCGACCACACACCATTGATGCGGCTTTGAACAGTGACTTGATAGGTATTTCCATATCTCAATCCTGCTGCACCATATCCTACAGTATGAAGGAACAGTGCATAATTCACCGTCTCCTTGACCTTGACGACTCCATTATCTGTTCCTCCTGTCCCGGTGAAAGTGAAACGATACTTGTCAGCGCCAGAAACGAAGTACGCTTGAAGTTGATCAGCGAGATAGAAGTCAACAGCTCCAGAACAGTATTCATTTACGACAGAGGTAGTTGGTAAATTTACTTGCAAGGCAAGTGTACAGACCGTTCCGAAACCACTCCAATAATTGGCTAAGAAACCATTGGCAGTAATTCCTATCAAATGCTGAACAGTCACATTATAGGTCTTGCCATATTGAAGACCGGGTACGTTGCTCAACTGCAGATAAAATCCATCTACTGAAGGATGCTGAATGCTGACGTCCAATCCTCCTCCTTGTTCTTGAAAACGGAATCCATAGCCATATACTCCTACCACTGGATTAGCATATAGTTCACCTAGATCATCTCGTTCGCAATAAATAGACTGGATCAACTGCATATCTGAGGCACCACAATAGGGTGCGCGCAATTTGCAATCTTCAAATGTCTTGACTTGTGTCCGAATAGAAGCCGTTGGGCTCAAGGCTATTCCTGCATCATAGACGCGGTAAAAGTATTCCTGACCAGGAACCAAATTACCAGGAAGTGCTCTCTCAGCGGCTCCATCACCATAGGCATCAAAACATCCCAGTGAAGCGCCTCCACACTCACTAAATAATTCAATCACGGCATTAAAGCTGCTCGAAGGATCTTGTGCAATAATGACATCATGGGGACTGATGGCTATGAATCTGAACCAGACATCGTCATCAGCTACCCCAGTGCACCCTATTTCTGATTGTGTTGCTCCAAAAAGAGTTTGCTGATACCAGTCCGACTCTCCAAAAATAGAAGGTGTCAATTCCGTGGCACCTGCACATTCATTATTGGTAATGGTGGTTTCAGCGAAATCACAGACCCCATTATTGTCTAAATCAGCACAATCAGCATAGAAGTATGCAGCTCCTGCGTTATCTCCGTTATCATCATCGAACTGTGCACCTATGAGCGCATTCTCTCCATCCAAAGCAAGATGTATCCCGAAGTAATCATTGAGCACTCCCTCATTGGCTGTCAATTTCTGAGCTTGAAGATAAGGACCTGTGAACCCATCAAAAATGAAAGCTGATCCACTGGCGACATTCGATGCGTTCTTGCCTCTATACGCACCAATGAGCAATTTTTTTCCAACGTTATCGACAGAGTATCCGAAGTACTCCCCAGCTATAATTGTATCAGGTTTTAGTTTAGCTTTTTGCGTCCAATTTCCAGCTACTTTTTCGAAGACATATGCAGCTCCAGAGTCAGATTCACCCGCATTATCACCTAAAGCACCCACTAATACGATACCTTGCGAAATAGACACGCTAGATCCAAAGACTTTATTTGCTGAATTGTCATTAGGTTTGATTTTAGCTGTCTGAGCCCAAGTTTCTCCTGTGCGCTCATAGATGTACGCTGCCCCTCCGAAGGAGACGCTCGTACCATCATTTCTTGCTCCTATGACAATCTGTGTTCCATGAATATCTACATCAAAACCGAACTGCTGATTAGCTGCTCCAGCATTAGGAAGAAGCTTTTGAGTTTGAATCCAGATACCTGCAGTTCTCTTGAATGTATAAGCGGACCCTGAGAAATTTCCAAAATCATCATCGAGATAAGAGCTTATAACAGCATAATCTCCATCAATGGCCAAGCTATATCCGAAGTCATCAAAAGGAGCAGCATCACTTGAGATTAGTTTTTGAACCTGAACCCAGACTCCGCCAATGCGCTCGAACACATAGACTGCTCCTGAGAAATCCCCAAAGTCATCGTCACCATAAGAGCTCACCAATGCAGTATTCCCTGAAAGCGCGACTCTGAATCCAAAAAAGTCTTGTTGGGCAATATCACTAGAGTAGAATTTTCCTTGATCCACCCATGAATTTCCATCAAAACGATAGAATCGCACTGAGCCTGCAGAGACACCTTGGTCATCATCACCATATGAACCTATGAGTGCATTCATTCCATCTAATGCGACATGAGAACCGAATAGATCCAAGCTCGGATCATCAATCATATCGTTGGCCGTTCCTTTAAAATTGAACGTCCATACGTCCAGATCCCTACTGAAAATATAGATAGATCCTGAATCATTTCCTGAATCATCATCTCCTCTCCCACCTATAATCACTTGATTTTCAGAAATATCAACTGCATATCCGAAATAGTCTTGTGCTGCCCCATCTGGAGCCAAAAGTTTCTGCTGTTGGGCCCAAGACCCAGCGAAGGTGAATACATACGCAGAACCAGAAGCATTTCCTAGGTCATCATTGGCCCAACCACCTATGATAAGGTCAGTTCCTTTTAAGTTTACATGGTGCCCAAAAAAGTCATTAGCAGCAGCATCTGATGCAAGTAATTTCTGGCTGAATGTGAATGTGAGACCACTGAGACTATAGGTATAGACCGCTCCTGCATTGTTGCCTCCATCATCTCTATAATTAGCTCCAACAGCAATTCTGCTCCCACTCACAGCAACGCTCACTCCGAATTGATCTCCGTTTAAACCATCAGGTGCGATGAGTTTTTGTTGCTGAGACCAAAGACCATTGTTCTTGTAGAACACATAAGCTGCACCTCTGTCACTTCCACCAGCGTTTCCAAGATAAGCTCCACAAACCGCAATGGTATCAGAGATTGAAACTGAAATCCCAAAATAGTCATTATCTAATCCATCTGAAGCGATGAGCTTAGCCACTTGTGACCAGCTGCCTGCATTGAATTCAAAGATGTATGCTGATCCAGAACTGAATCCATTGTCATCATCCTCAAAAGAACCTGCGATAAGCCTATCCCCGTCCAATGAAACACTATAACCGAATTGGTCAAAAGACGCAGGGTCTGATGGACTAAGGACAGCGGTCTGGGTCCACTCAGAACCTATTTTCTCAAAAATAAAAACTGATCCTGATGAAGTTGCCCCAGGACTATCTCCAGGCGCACCTACAGCGATTCTGTTTCCAGAAACATCAACACAATATCCAAAGTTATCCAGCTTATTGCCTCCTACAGGAAAAATCTCTCCTGTATATTCCCAAGTACCAGCGACTCGCTCATATACATAAGCGGCACCCGAACTTGTACCATTCACATCGCTATCCGGAGCACCTGTAACCATGACATTAGCGTCAGCAGCAACGGCCCAACCGACTCGGTCCGATTGCCCTCCTATAGGAGATGTAGGATCAATAGGTGGTAAAACCTTTTGGGTTTGTTTCCAGTTCTGAGCGGAAATACTGGCAGTCGAAAATATAGCAACACTGAAGCACAGTGCTTTGAGTACTAGTCTTAGCATAATATATCCCTGTAAAAAACATCACCAGCTACCCCCGCAGTTATCTCAACTCACCTGTTGATGACTCGTTTCGTGATTTTTAGAATATCGCGTTTCTACCTCGCAATGCAAATATAGTGCATTAGGAGGTGGACAAGTAGCCTTTTTAGCCTTCCTATTTGAGAAATATAAAGCGCTATTTCATTTACTTTGCACTGCATGAGAAAATTCAAGGATTACGGGAAGGATGATTTGGACCAGAAGACCAGCCATGGGCTGCTACTTGGCGGCATAGGACCTAGACCTATAGCATGGGTGAGTACAGTAGATACAGAAGGAAATGTGAATCTCGCTCCTTTCAGCTTCTTTAATCTGTTCAGCAGTAATCCTCCTGTTCTCATCTTCTCCCCTGCTCGCAAAGGCAGGGACAACACCATCAAACATACACTTGAAAACCTAGAGCAAATTCCTGAATGTGTGGTCAATGTTGTTCCATATAATCTCATGCAACAAATGGTGCTGAGCAGTTTGGAATATCCCAAAGGAGTGGATGAGTTCGATAAGGCTGGTCTTAAAAAATTAAAGAGCATAGATGTAAAACCTCCTCGTGTGGCCGAATCACCTATGCAGCTAGAATGTAAGTTGATAGAAATTAAGAAATTAGGAGCTCAAGGAGGCGCGGGGAACTTGATGATATGTGAAGTACTTCGTATGCACATTGCTGATGATGTACTTGATGAAAAAGGGTGGATAGACCCTTATAAAATTGACCTCATCGGTAGGATGGGTGGAGCATGGTATTCCCGGGCAAATGGCACTGCGCTTTTTCAAATTAAAAGTGATGTATCTGTTACCGGTGTTGGCTTTGAATCACTTCCACCTGAGGCCAGAACAAGCAAGGTGTTGACAGGAAATGAGCTAGGCGTTCTAGCTTCTCTTCATGCCATTCCTGATGAGACTCAGGTGAATGATTTCAAACTAGAAATAATCTCTGATATTTTCATAGATTTCCAAGATAGTCCTGAAGAACTTCTTGAAGCATTACATAGAAAATCTAGCAGTTTTATTAAGGAAGGAAAATTACTAGAAGCCTGGATGTGTCTTCTCAGTTATAATTCTTAATCCATCTGTAAGCGATAAGGTCCATGAGCAAACTCTTGGCTTCCTTGACTGGTTCTTAAGATTATACTACCAACATCATTTACCGTTTCAAAGACCCCTTCAACACTGCCTGCGCTACCTTTCAGCGCCACTCTTTCTCCTCTTTTAAATAATCGATCCCGATAGGTAGTTTGAATCTCTTCATAATTATGCCCGTGAAGGTGAGCATACCAATATCCAAGACAATCACATAGCTTTTCTAATACTTCTTCTCTAAGCACGTCACTGTATCTTTCTCCAATACTGGTCACTCCGCTCCAATCCTTATATAGACTAGTTGCAAGGTTCAAACCAATGCCCACTATTGCATGTTTGATTGCGACAGACTGCCAGGCAAGCTCAATGAGAATACCACCTACCTTTTCTCCTTTAAACAAAATGTCATTGGGCCACTTGATGGTAACTCCAGGACCTGTGAAATAACGCACGGTGTCACAAATAGCCAATGTGATTGCTTTGTTGAAGACAAAAGCTCCTACATCTTCTATTTTAGGATAGAAAATAAAGGACACTGCTAAGTCCTCATTTGGCACCATCTTCCATGAACTTCCTCTTTGTCCCCTTCCTTTTAACTGATCATATGCCATAATAGCAGTACCTTCTGTCACAATACCATTATTGAGCAGTTCGGCCGCATAATTGTTAGTAGAGTCTACGCGTTGAAGTCGAATTATTTCAGCACCTGGTCTAAACATCAGAATAAATCAAATAGTAAGGCGCAAAGCAGCTGAATCATAGTAGTTTTGTGTCAACATGTAAATGCCTGAATGAGAGTACCTACAAAGAAAGCTAATAATGACCTATTGGAGTCCATTATTAAAGGAATGGAAGATGTGAAGGCGACTGACATTGTGGTAATGGACATGACAAACTTGAGTGGAGCTGTATGCGGCCAATTCGTAATCTGTCATGCAAACAACACAACACAAGTATCAGGAATAGCAGATAAAATCCAAGAATACACCAAAAAAGACTTGGGTGAAAATCCTTGGAAAACTGAAGGATATAGGACAGCTCAATGGGTGATTTTGGATTACGTAAATATCGTGGCTCATATCTTCCATAAGGACACACGTTCCTTTTACGATTTGGAAGAATTATGGGCAGATGCAGAGATTATTAGGATTTCAGAAGAAACTACAGAGCCACTCAAAGTCAGAAAAGCCAATAGAAACTAAGCATGGAAGAAGAGAATAAGAAAAAGGACGGCAAAGGAGAAGGAGGACCTGGTAATAGCAGCTTCTATTGGATCTTCGCAGTGGTTACAGGGATACTTCTCATGTTGACCATGTTCAGCGATAATGGTGCTCTAGGCAATAAATCGCCTACCGAACTGGCTCAGATGGTAAAGGATGGCGAAGTAAAACGCATCCTAGTCATTAATAAATCTGTGGCTGAGGTTAGCTTGACAGAAGAAGCCCTGAAGGCTGATAAATACAAGGACAAGGTCAGCAAACCATTCTTGGGGATGGACATGAATAAGGGTCCTCAATTCATGACTCAGTTCGGAGACATGAAGAATTTCGAGGATGAACTTCAAAGCTGGAATACAGAGTATGGAGTTAACTATGCTTTTGAGACACGCCAAGATTGGGGAAGGGAATTACTTCAATGGGTACTCTTACTGGGTGTCATGATTGCCATTTGGATCTTCGTCATGCGCAAGATATCAGCAGGATCAGGACCAGGTGGACAAATATTCAACATAGGAAAATCAAGAGCCAAGGTCTTTGACAAAGGAAAAGGGACGAATGTCACCTTCAATGACGTGGCAGGATTAGAGGGTGCTAAAGAAGAAATAGAGGAGATTGTAGACTTCCTCAAAAACCCACAGAAATACACTGAACTCGGAGCTAAGATTCCTAAAGGCGCATTGCTTGTAGGACCTCCAGGAACGGGAAAGACATTACTCGCCAAAGCAGTAGCAGGCGAAGCTCAAGTGCCATTCTTCTCACTTTCAGGGTCTGACTTTGTAGAGATGTTCGTAGGAGTTGGGGCAAGTCGTGTAAGAGATTTATTCAAACAGGCTACAGAAAAAGCACCTGCCATCATCTTCATAGACGAGATAGACGCCATAGGACGCGCTCGTGGGAAGAATGCGAACATGGGTAGTAATGATGAGCGAGAGAACACCCTGAACCAGCTCTTAACTGAGATGGATGGTTTCGGGACGAATAGTGGTGTTATCATTCTTGCCGCTACTAACCGTGCTGACATCCTTGACCGAGCACTTATGCGTGCAGGAAGATTTGATAGGCAGATTTTCGTAGATATGCCGGATCTAAATGAGAGGCAGGCTATCTTCAAGGTCCATCTGAAACCAATCAAAATAGATGATACAGTAGAGGTAGATTTCTTGGCTAAACAAACTCCAGGATTCTCAGGTGCTGATATCGCTAACATCTGCAATGAAGCTGCCTTGATTGCTGCACGTAAGAAGAAAAAGACTGTTGGAAAACAGGATTTCTTGGATGCAGTAGATAGGATTATCGGTGGATTAGAGAAGAAGAATAAAATTATTACCCCGAGGGAGAAAGAAGTTATCGCATTTCATGAGGCTGGCCACGCTACAGTAAGCTGGCTGCTTGAGCATGCTTCACCACTGATTAAAGTAACTATCGTTCCTAGAGGTCAATCTCTTGGCGCTGCTTGGTACTTACCTGAAGAGCGTCAGATTACCACCACTGAGCAGCTGCTTGATGAGATGTGTGCAACGCTGGGTGGAAGAGCTGCTGAGGAGATTGTATTCGGGAAGATCTCAACTGGTGCATTGAGCGACCTAGAGAAAGTGACTAAGCAAGCCTATGCAATGGTCACTGTCTATGGAATGGATGAGAAGCTTGGAAATATCAGCTACTATGACAGTTCAGGACAAAGCGATTACTCCTTCTCTAAGCCATATAGCGAAAAGCGAGCTGAAGTAATAGATACAGTGGTGAGTGAACTCATTGCGAAATCATATGCTCGTGCGAAGGATATTTTAAGCAAGAACAAAGACAAGCTAACTGAACTGGCGCATCAACTAGTCAAGGAAGAAGTCATCTTCAAAGAGGATTTGGAGAAGATTTTCGGAATGCGATTGGAGAAGAACGATAAGGCTAGCGTTTTGCACATAGCCAATGAGAAAAAGGTGGTTGCTCCCCCTGTCGTTACCCCTGAAGGCAATACCAGTGAAGAAACCCTTGAAACGCCTGTAAGCAAAGAAGACGATACTCCAACTGATGAAGCCAACGCCACTTGATTGCTAATGAGTTCATCCTTTAATAAAGATTGGATTCTCGTAGACAGCTCCTCGGACATTATGTACATGGAGCTGAGACTAAGCAAGTTACTGGCTGATGGACTGAGAGCAGTGATTATGAATAGAAAAGACTCTGCTTATAATGCCTTCGGCTCAGTAGAAATATTCGTTCATAGGGATGACTTCATGAAGGCGAAGCACCTCCTAGAAGACAAGCAAGAAGAATGAGCGAATTCTGGAAAAGACTCTGGTTCGGGGCAATCTTTGTGGCTGTTATGATCCTCGGGATTATGTGGAGTGAAGTGAGCACCTTGATTTTGTTTTCAAGTGTCGTGTTCCTAGGAAATCTAGAATTTCAAAACCTTACTGGTCAGAAAAAATCTATCGCATCTGCTTCATTGCATTCCATGGTTTTTCTCATCTTGAGCCATGGGGTAATGTTCAAGATTCCTTGCTTTACTCAGTTCTTTGTTCTATTCCTGGCCATAGTCTATCCATACCTTGAACGAAGAGAAACAAGAGTATTGGCTATGAGTCTACTCAGCCTGTGCTTGATTTCCTTTCCTTTCATAGTGTTGACCTATTTCCCGGGATCAGCTGACCTCAGATTCACTTTATTAGTGTTCTTCATATTGATATGGGCCAATGACACATTTGCTTATTTAGTTGGCAAAAAATTTGGCCGAACAAAGTTATGGGAGCGCCTATCGCCTAAAAAAACTTGGGAAGGTTTTGTGGGAGGTTTAATCTTGACAGTTTTCTTTTCACTTTTTCTATCCCCATACTGCTCTTGGCCAAGATTAGATGGAATGATGATCGCTGTTATCATCTCCAGCACGGGCACAGCAGGCGACCTACTAGAATCTTCATTTAAACGGAGGGCAGGCGTGAAGGATTCAGGCTCATTCCTTCCCGGCCATGGCGGATTACTTGACCGTTTCGATGCTGTAACCTTAAGTGCTCCTGTGGTCTTCGTTTACCTATGGATGAATGGATTGATAGACTTACCTTCGGCCCTATGATTAAAGGATTTCATAGAGAGGGTCATATTTTCCTCATGGGCGCTACATTATTATCTGTTCTGATTTTGATGTTCAGTCATCATTTTCTTGGAACAGGCCTGCTCTTCGGACTAATTCTGCTCACTATTGCTGTTTTTCTTATACTTTTCTTTCAGTTCTTCAGAGTACCCATCAGGCATCAAAATCTACGTGATAATTCTATCCTTAGTCCATGTGATGGGAAAGTGGTAGTCATTGAAGAAGTAGAAGAAACGGAGTTCCTCAAGTGCAGATGTCGACAGATTTCCATTTTCATGAGTCCATTGAATGTGCATATTAATTGGAATCCAATAGCAGGTAAGGTATCTTATAACAAGTATCACCCAGGAAAATTTTTAGTGGCTTGGCATCCTAAATCCTCCACAGAGAACGAACGTACAACTGTTGTTCTAGAACAAGTAAAGGGCCAGGTTCTTATGCGTCAAATCGCAGGTGCTGTGGCTCGTAGAATACGCTGCTACGCTCAAACAGGGCAGCTAGTAGAGCAAGGCTCGGAGTTCGGATTCATCAAGTTCGGGTCTCGAGTTGACGTCTTCATTCCACTTGATGCCGAGGTAAAGGTGAGCATAGATCAGGTCGTCAAAGGAGGCGTTGACGAACTTGCCGTTTGGTGAAATTGAAACTTCTGGCACGATTTTTCGTTTCTTTGTAGTGCAAACGATAAATTATACCCATGAAAAAGACATTGATAGCCCTATCCATCTTCGCATTTGTAGGTTCCATTGCTATAGCTAGCAATCTTACTGTAAACAACGGTAAAGAGAAGACTGAACTTGCTGACGGAGGCAAGAAGAAGAAAAAGAAATCAGAATGTGCAAAGGATTGCGCAAAAGAGTGCTGTGCCAAGGATAAAGCTGCTGCAACTGGAGAGAAAGCAGCATGCACTAAAGACGCGACCAAGTCATGTTGCTCTAAGGACAAAGCAAAAGCTGCCGAAGGCGAGCAGAAATAAGCTTCATCCTTTTATTTAAGAAAATGAAAGCCACCCTGGAATGGGGTGGCTTTTTTCATGAAGTATTTTTAGCAGCATCAGGCCTCCTGAGGTCGATGTTCATTAACCCTCATGGTCAATGCTGCAGCTATCACGAAGAGCACACCACCAATCATCAAAGCCGATGGATGATGATTCTC
>ERZ888423.760-NODE-760-length-31993-cov-33.001096_pt1 | contig 31993 bp, 29 predicted proteins | sample MGYA00520523_ERZ888423 | MGnify/ENA primary metagenome ERZ888423 (study PRJEB32303, sample SAMEA104408611) | aquatic metagenome | biome: Brackish water; feature: Pelagic; material: water | place: Baltic Sea | collected 2014-06-08T10:24:00 | depth 30,27 m ...
CCGATCGACAAGCGGGTGACCGGACTCGAACCGGCGACGTTCAGCTTGGGAAGCTGACATTCTACCACTGAATTACACCCGCATCCTTGCAATGTAGCAAGGTGCCCGAAGGCGGCCCGATGCGAGGCCGCCCGGCTCCTGCTCAGCGAGCTGGCGCCATGGACCAGTTCAGCGGGCCAGTTCAGTGGCGGCGGCTGCCACACCGGCTCCCACGGTGGCTGTGGCCATGCCCATCTCCTGCAGGGTGGCTTCGATCGCTGCCACTGCCGTGAGCACATCCCGGTCGCAGACGAAGCCGAGGTGGCCGATGCGGAAGACCGAGCCCTTCAGATGGTCCTGGCCGCCGGCCAGCAGGATGTCGTAGCGGGCCTTCACTTTCTTGCGCAGCACTTCGGCATCGATGCCGCTGGGTGCCACTGCAGTGATGGAGGGGCTGCCATGGCCCGCCGCCGCATAGAGCGGCAGGCCGATCGCGTTCATGGCCGCACTAACGGCGCGACGGTGGCGTTCATGCCGGGCGAAGATCGCCTCGAGGCCTTCGCTCTGCATCATGTCGAGGGCCGCCTCGAGCGCGAAGTAGAGGTTCACCGGGGGGGTGAACGGATTGCTGTCCTGAGCGGCCGCTTTGCGATAAGCGCCGAGGTTCAGATAGAACTTGGGCAGGTCAGAGCGCTGGTGCGCTTGCCAGGCCCGCTCGCTCATGGCCACGAAGCCCAGACCCGGCGGCATCATGTAGCCCTTCTGGGAGCCGGAGCCCACCACGTCGAGGCCCCAGGCATCCATGGGCACGTTGCAGGCCCCCAGGCTGGTGACACAGTCGGCCACAATCAGCGCCTGGCCGTGGGCGTGAACGTGCCGGGCGATCGTTTCCAGATCGTTGATCACGCCTGTTGAGGTTTCCGAGTGGGTGAGGATCACCGCGCGAATCGCTTTGTCTGTATCCGCTTCCAGCGCCACACGGAAGGCTTCCGGCTCCAGGGGCTGGCCCCATTCGGCCTTGATCACCTGCACATCCAGCCCGTAGGCCTTCGCCACCTTGACCCAGCGCTCACCGAATTTGCCGTTGTCGCCGCAGATCACCTTGTCGCCGCGGCTGAGGATGTTGATGATCCCCGCCTCCATCGCCGCCGTGCCGCTGCCAGCGAGCACCAGCACATCGCCGCTGGTCTGATGCAGCCACTTCAGCTGGGCCGTGGTGCGCTTCACGATCGCCTGGAAATCGGCGCTGCGATGGCCGATCGGGTGGCGGCTCATCGCCAGCAGGACGGTCTCCGGCACCGGTGTGGGACCGGGAATCATCAGGGTGAGCTTGTCCTGCATGGCAATACGAAACGCGGAGGCGCAGCGGCACAATCCTCCACCTTAAAAAACGGATGGTGAAGGCTTCATCCGGCTACACCCTGCCGGTGTGGGTGGCGGCCGCGGCCTGCGCCGCCGTGCGGGCGCTCCATCGGGGGGAGGATGGCCCTGCTGCCCCCTTCGAGGGCCTGCAGGCGCTGGAGTTGCTCGAACCGCCCGGGGTGCAGCAGGTGCCGGTGGAAGCGGCGGCTCCGATCGGGCCGGGCCGCGCTCTCGGCATCAGCCGCTGCGACCCTGGGGCGGGGCTGGATCTCACCCGTGGCCTGGCGGTGTGGGTGGTGGCCAGTTGGATCCAGCCGACACCAGCCGGCGAAGCGTGCTTCGTGCTGGAGCCCGGCGAAGGGGTGGGGGTGCATGGCGCGAGCGGCGATCTGTGTGCCTCCGCCTATGCCCGCGCCGTGCTGGAGACGAACCTGCGGCCGCTGATCGGTGCCGGCCGGGCGGTGCGCCTGCGGCTGGTGCTTCCCGAGGGCAGGGCCCTGGCTCTGCGCACCAGCAATGCGGCCTTCGGCGTGGTCGATGGGCTGGCGCTGATCGGCACCCAGGCGGAGGTGCAGCGCAGTGCGGCTCCCGATCAGTTGCAGGCCTGCCTGGCGGCCCTGGCGGCGCGCACCGCCACCGCAGGCTTCGCCGGTGATCTTGTGCTCGTGATCGGGGAGAACGGCCTCGATCTGGCCCCCAGCCTGGGGCTTCCCGGCGAGCTGCTGCTCAAGGCCGGCAACTGGCTGGGCCCGGTGCTGGTGGCGGCGGGGGAAGCGGGCGTGCGCCGCCTGTTGCTGTTCGGCTACCACGGCAAGTTGATCAAGCTGGCCGGCGGCATCTTCCACACCCATCACCATCTCGCCGATGGCCGCGCCGAGGTGCTCACCGCCCTGGCGGCCCTCGAAGGGCTCAGCGGCGCAGCCCTGGCCCGCCTGCATGCCGCCGCCACCGTGGAGGCGGCGCTGAGCGAACTGGCGGCCTCGGACCCCGCCTTTGCCCTACGGCTGGAGCGGCGCATCGCCTCGGCCATCGAGCAGCGCAGCACGGACTACCTGGCCCGCTACGGCAGCTTCCCCATGATCGTCGGGGCCGCGCTGTTCGACCGCCGGCGACAGCTGCGTGTGTGCGGACCTCAAGGCCAGAAATTACTGGAGGCTTTGCGGCACCCACTAGGGTGAACTTCTCAGGCCTGGCGGCCCATGCGGGGCCTTGCTCCGGGGGCAACTCAACCGACCAGCCGCCGATCAAGAAGCGTTCCGGTCGTATGTCTCAAGCTTCACAGTCGCTGGAACAGCCGGAGAGCCAGCGCCACCCGGCGATCGTGATTCTCGATTTCGGTTCCCAGTATTCGGAGCTGATCGCGCGCCGGGTGCGGGAAACCGAGGTGTATTCCCTGGTGATGGGCTACGCCACCAGCGCCGATGAGCTGCGCGCACTGGCCCCCAAGGGCATCATCCTCAGCGGCGGCCCCAGCTCGGTGTATGCCGAAGGGGCGCCGGTGTGCGATCCGGGCCTCTGGGATCTGGGCATCCCGATTTTCGGGGTCTGCTACGGCATGCAGCTGATGGTGCAGCAGTTGGGCGGCAGCGTGGTGGCGGCGGGACGCGGCGAATACGGCAAGGCGCCGATTCAGGTCGACGATCCCACCGATCTGCTCACCAATGTGGAGGATGGCTCCACGATGTGGATGAGCCACGGCGATTCGGTTGAAACCCTGCCGCCTGGATTTGAACGGCTTGCCCACACCAAGAACACCCCAGAAGCGGCGGTGGCTGATCACCAACGCCATCTTTATGGCGTGCAGTTCCATCCCGAAGTGGTGCATTCCAGCGGCGGCATGGTGATGATCAGAAATTTCGTTTACCACATCTGCGGCTGCGAGCCCGACTGGACCACCAGCGCCTTCATCGACGAAGCCGTGGCCGACGTGCAGGCCCGTGTGGGCAGCAAGCGGGTGCTGCTTGCCCTCTCCGGAGGCGTGGATTCCTCCACCCTCGCCTTTCTGCTGCACAAGGCGATTGGGGATCAGCTCACCTGCATGTTCATCGACCAGGGCTTCATGCGCAAAGGGGAACCTGAGTTCCTGATGGAGTTCTTTGATCGCCAGTTCCATATTCACGTTGAATACATCAACGCCCGTGACCGCTTTCTCACCAAGCTCAATGGCATCACCGATCCCGAAGAGAAGCGCAAGATCATCGGCACCGAATTCATCCGTGTGTTCGAGCAGGAGAGCAAGCGCCTCGGCCCCTTCGATTACCTCGCCCAGGGCACGCTTTATCCCGATGTGATCGAATCGGCCGGCACTGGCGTGGACCCCAAGACCGGGGAACGGGTGGCGGTGAAGATCAAGAGCCACCACAACGTGGGCGGCCTGCCCAAGGATCTGCAGTTCAAGCTGGTGGAGCCCCTGCGGCGTCTGTTCAAAGACGAAGTTCGCAAGGTGGGCCGCAGCCTCGGCCTGCCCGAGGAGATCGTGCGGCGCCATCCCTTCCCGGGGCCCGGCCTGGCGATCCGCATCCTGGGCGAGGTCACCGCCGAAAACCTCAACATCCTGCGGGATGCCGATCTGGTGGTGCGCGAGGAGGTACAGGAGGCGGGTTTGTATCACGACATCTGGCAGGCCTTTGCGGTGCTGCTGCCGGTGCGCAGTGTTGGTGTGATGGGCGACAAACGCACCTATGCCTACCCGATCGTGCTCCGTTGTGTGTCCAGCGAAGACGGCATGACTGCCGACTGGTCGCGCTTGCCCTACGACCTGCTGGAGAAGATCTCCAACCGCATCGTCAATGAAGTGCGGGGCGTCAACCGGGTGGTCTATGACATCACCAGCAAGCCACCAGGCACGATCGAGTGGGAATGAGCGTCGGTTGAAGGCGCCAGCGGTCCGGCCTGGCCTGCCCGGGGCAGCTTCGATACCATCGGGTCCCGGCCTACCTATCTTGACCGTCGCCCTCGAGCAGGACCCGCAGCTGCAGCGCCGCCTCCAGCAGGACAGCATCCAGCTGGCGGGAAAGGTGATCTATCTCAATCCTTTCCTCTACTGGCGGCGTTTCGATGCCAACACTGACCGCTGGTTGCGCGAACCCGGTCAGTTGCAGGAGGAACAGATCCTCGCCAACCGGGGCCGCTTCTACCCCGAGGTGCTGTGGGAGGAGATCCCCGAGCAGGAGGCGCAGATCAAGGATGGTGCTGTGGAGATGTTCCTCAAGACCCTGGAACTGATCAGCACCTTCAACCCCGAGCTCAGCGCCGGCCACCTGCTGGAGGTGGAGCGCAAGATGGCCGTGACCAAGAAACGCTCCTTCGAGCGCTGGGTGGAGAAGTCGCTGCGGCGCCGGCAGTCGCTGGAGCGGCAGGAGCGCCGCCGGTTCGATCGCGAACGGTTGCTGCGCAGCTGGGGGGAGTGGGCGGGGCTGGATGTCACCCGTCAGGCGGTGTTGCCGTTCACCGCGCTGCTGGTGCTCGCCGTGGGGGCCGGCTGGATGGTGGGTTCGCGCGAATTCTGCCGTCAGATGATCGTCGATCCCGGTGTGCAGCGGCTGCCCTGAGTCCCTGCCACGCCCGGAGAGCGTCAAACTGGGAGCAAAGCCGCCCGCGTGGGCGGCGCTGCCTCGGTTGCTTCGGCATGGCTGATCCCCTCGATACCCTGCGGCTCGCGTTGATGCAGGAGGTGCTGCCGGTGGGCATGGCAGTGGTGGAACGGGCGCGTAAGGGAGGTCCGCGCGAGGTGGTGGAAGCCTTCACCGCCTCGCCCGATCCGCTCGCTCAGCTGAAGCAGGAAGGGGATCCGGCGGCGCGGGCCGTGCGGCAGAGCCTCGATCAGATCCAGCCTGGCCTCGGTAATCCCGTGATGAAGGTGGAGGTGCGCGACGTGGCCCCGCCGCCGCCCTGGCCGCCGCAGCCGGGCGATCCGGCAGCCACCGGATTCGCAGAAGCCGCAGACCCGCAGCGTGAGCGCGAGGCGCTGCAGGCCACGCTGGCGCGGATCTCCGAGCGCCTGGCGCTGCTTGAGCACCGCCTGGAGGCCTGAAACCATGGCCGCTGGCCATCTGCACGGACAGGCCCGCCATGCGGGCATGCGCCACCAGCCGGCCTGGCTGCTCGGGCTCATCGTGCTGGTGATGGCGGCGATGGGCGCCCGGCTCGTCTGGCTGCAGCTCGCCCAGGGGGCAGAAAACAAGCTGCTGGCGGATCAGAACCGCATCCGCCTGCTGCCCCGCCATCCGATGCGGGGGCGTCTGCTGGATCGCAACGGCCAGGTGCTGGCCAGCAGCCGCCTCACCTACAACCTGTACATCCAGCCCCGGCTCGTCGACGACGCTGCCTGGCCGTTGCTGCGGGCTCGCCTGGCCTCGCTGCTGAAGCTCGACCCGGCGCAGCTCGATGCCAAACGCAGCGAAGGCAGAGCTGTGGATGGCTTCCGCATTGAACTGGCGGGCCCCCTCACCACCGAACAGGTGTTGCGGTTCCGTGAGCAATCCGAGTCGCTCAAAGGAGCTGATGTGGATGTCGACGTGCTGCGCGCCTACCCGCACGGACGGCTCGGCGCCCACGTGCTCGGCTACACGAGCAGTATCACCGAGGAGGAATACAAGGAGCTGTCTGAAGCGGGCTACCGCCTGCAGGACCGCATCGGTCGCACCGGCCTGGAGCGCGTCTACGAGAACCACCTGCGCGGCGAGTGGGGCGGACAGCAGCTGGAGGTGAACGCCGAAGGGCAGGTGCAGCGGGTGCTGGGTGACAAGCCGTCGCGGGCCGGCAAGGACCTGCGCCTCACCCTTGATCTGGAGCTGCAGAAGGCGGCTGAGAAGGCCCTCAGCGGGGTGCGCAAGGGGGCGATCGTGGCGATGGATCCCCAGACCGGCGCGATCCGGGCCATGGCCAGCCGCCCGAACTTCGATCCCAACATCTTCTCGGAGGGCCCCACCACAGCGCAGTGGAACGAGCTCAACCGCCCGGAAGCCCCCATGCTCAACCGGACGCTGCGCGGCTTCCCACCAGCCAGCACCTTCAAGGTGATCACCGCGATCGCGGGGCTGGAGTCGGGCCTGTTCAACCCCGCCTCCACGATCCTCACCTCAGGCTCCTTCTGCTACGACGGCCAGTGCTACGCGGATCACGGCAGCTTTGGCACTATCGGTTTCCGCCTGGCCATGGCGGTGAGCAGCAACAGCTTCTTCTATCGGCTGGGCCTCAAGACCGGCCCCGATGAACTGTTCAGAGCAGCGCGCCGCCTGGGCTACGGCAGCCTCACCGGTGTGGAACTCAAGGGGGAGGAGAGCCCCGGCTTGCTGGGTGATCCCGCCTGGAAGCGCCAGGTGCTCGATGAACCGTGGACCTCGGTGGACACGATCACCTCCTCGATCGGCCAGGGGGCCGTCACCGTCACGCCGCTGCAGATGGCGCGTCTGTATGCGGCGATCGCCAACGGCGGCTGGCTGGTGACGCCCCACCTGGCGGAGCGGCCGGTGGAGCGCCGCTGGATCGGCCTCAAGCCCAGCACATTGAAAGTGCTGCGGGAGGGCCTGCGCGATGCAGTGACCAGCGGTACGGCCACCCTGTTGAACGACCCTTCGCTACCCGCCGTGGCCGGCAAGACAGGCACCGCCGAGGATCCCCCGAGGCCCGACCATGCCTGGTTCGGCGGCTATGCGCCGGCGGGCAAGCCCAACCTGGTGATCATTGCCTTCGGCGAGAACAGCGGCGGCTATGGCGGCACCGTTGCCGCACCGATGGTGAAGGCCCTGCTCACCACCTGGTTCCGTGACACCCTGCCCCAGTTGCGCAACTGAAGCCGACCGCTGGCGGAAGCGGCTGGTTTCCAGCTGCTTCCGGGGGCCACGCCAGGATCTGCTTCGGATGGACCTGAACGGCTTCCTGGAGCTTTGGGGGCAGCTTCAGGCCACCAGTTGCAGCGGAGGGCGCACCACCTCGCTGTAGAAACGCCGCAGTTGCTGGGTGGCGCCCGCCCAGCCCCAGCGCTCCGCTTCTGCCCGTGCTGCCAGCCGCAGGGCCTGGCGCTGTTCGGTGCTGGCCAGCAGCCGTTCGGTGGCGGCGGTGAGGCTGGCAGGGCTGTCGGGGTCGTAGAGGCAGCCGTTCACCCCGTCGGTGACGATGTCGGGGATGCCGCCGCGGTTGGCACCCACCACCGGGCAGCCGGCTGCCATCGCTTCCAGCAGCACCAGCCCCAGCGTTTCGGTGGAGGAGGGGAACAGGAAGGCATCGGCGCTGGCATAGGCGCTGGCCAGATCCTCGCCGCCCAGGTAGCCCAGGAAAGTGGTGGCGCTGCCGGCGAACACCTTCTCGAGCTGCTGGCGGTGCGGGCCATCCCCCACCAGTGCCAGCCTTGCGTGGGGCAGGGCATCGAGCACCGGCCGGATCCGCTCGATCTGCTTTTCTGCTGAGAGCCTGCCCACGTAGAGCAACAGGCTGTCGCTGTCGCCGTGAACGCCGGCGAGTTTGCGGCGCATGGCCGGATTGCGCCATTGAGGCCGGAACAGATCGGTGTCGACCCCCCGCTGCCACAGGGCGGTGTGCTGGATGCCGTGCTGGCTGAGTTCCTCCACCATTGCCGAGGAGGTGCAGAGGTTGAGAGCCGCCTGGTTGTGGGCCGCCTTGAGCAGCTCCCACAGCAGCGGTTCGAACATGCCCATGCCGTAGTGCTCGAGGTACTTGGGCAGGTGCGTGTGGTAGCTGGCCACCAGGGGTACCCCCCGGGTGCGCGCCAGCCAGATCCCGCCCAGGCCGAGCACGGCCGGGTTCACCACGTGCACCAGGTCGGGTTTGAAGGCATCGAGCGCTTCGGCCACCAGGGGGCGAGGCAAGGCCAGCTTCAGCTCTGGGTAGAGCGGCAGGGGCAGGCCCGGCACGCCGATCACCCGGGCGCCCATGAAGTTGTCCGGTGCCCCTTCCGGGCAGAACAGCAGCACCTCGTCACCGGCACGCACCAGGTGGGTCACCGTCTTGGTGAGCCGCGTGACGATGCCGTCGACCTTGGGAAGGAAGGTTTCGGTGAACAGTGCGATCTTCACGGAGACGGCTTGCCTGCGGACGGTCCGTTCAAATCACCGGCTGGAGCGCAGCTGCCTGGCTGTGAGTCCAGGTGGACACGCAGGGGATGCGAGAGCGATCGCAGCGATCGGCCCAGCGGCGTGCCACATCCACCACCTCGCCCAGCAGGCCTTCGTCAAGGGTGGTGGGCTTGAGCCCCAGCTCGATCAGGCAACGGTTGTCGACGATCAGGTCGTTTTCGATGGCTTCCTTGCGGGGGTTGGGGAGATGGTTCAGCTTGGCCCCGGTGACGGCCGCCACCTTTTCGGCCAGATCCTTGACCTTGTGGCTTTCGGTCATCTGGTTGTAAATGCGCACCTTTTCCCCTGCTGCCGGGGGATTGTTGATCGCCAGCTCCACGCATTTCACCGAATCGCGGATATGGATGAAGGCGCGGGTCTGGCCACCGGTGCCATGCACTGTGAGTGGATAGCCGATCGCCGCCTGCATTAGGAAGCGATTCAGCACGGTGCCGTAATCACCGTCGTAGTCGAAGCGGTTCACCAGGCGCGGATCCCTGTCGGTGAGATCGGTGTTGGTGCCCCACACGATGCCCTGGTGCAGGTCGGTGACGCGAATGCTGTCGTTCTTGTTGTAGTAGAAGAACAGCAGCTGATCCAGCGTTTTCGTCATGTGATAGACGCTGCCGGGATCGGTGGGATGAAGGATCTTCTCCTGGAAGCGGCTGCCATCGGGCTGGGGAACTTCCACCGTGAGATAGCCCTCGGGGATGGTGGCGCCACGGTGGGATCCATAGCCGTACACCCCCATGGTTCCGAGGTGAACGATATGAATATCGAGGCCGCTTTCAACAATTGCACAAAGCAGATTGTGCGTTCCGTTCACATTGTTGTCGACCGTGTAGCGCTTTGTAGCGCTGGATTTCATCGAATAGGGGGCGGCCCGCTGTTCGGCGAAGTGCACCACGGCACTGGGGCGCTCACTGCGCAGCAGACCCAGCAGCAGGTCGTAGTCCTGGGCGATATCGAGCGCAACGAAGTGGATGGGCCGGCCACCGGTTTCCTCCCAGGCCCGCAGCCGGTCGTGGATCGTGGCGATCGGCGTGAGCGATTCGACCCCGAGGTCGATGTCGATCTTGCGGCGGCTCAGGTTGTCGACGATCACGACGTCGTGACCGGCGTCGGACAGGTTCACAGCGCAGGGCCAGCCGCAGAAGCCGTCGCCGCCGAGAACGAGAACCTTCACGTCTGAACTCCTGCTGAACGAGCGATTGCTCTCTTGGGGCAAGCTACTACAGGCATTCCGCCCCCCTTGCGGGGCAACGGTGGAGGCCCCTGCCGCGGCCCATCCCGGTGCTGGCCTGGCCCTAGCGGAAGTGGCGTCAGCTGATGCCGACCGCCACGCCCACCATGGCCAGCACCAGCAGTCCACCAGCGATCAGCAGCACCGTGGTGCTGCGGCTGCGTTCGCCGCGGGCTTCCACCACCTGCATGCGCGGTTCCCGGGCAAAGGCGTTGAGCCTGCCCCCGTCCTCCTTGATGACCGACATGCTGGGGTGGCCCGATTGAGAAAGCGAACCTTATCGATGCCCTTTCCGGCCGGTACTGAGGCCGAAAGAGAACGTCAAAAGCGCGGAGACACGGCATCGCCGATCCTGCCCCACCCCGGCGAGCTGGCCTGGGCGTCCTGCCGCAGCGGCAGGCGTCCGGCCTTCCAGGCGCAGCGGCCCGCTGCGGTGGCCTGTGCCATCGCCCAGGCCATGGCAGGTGGATCGCCTGCCATGGCGATGGCGCTGTTGATCAGCAGGGCGTCAGCCCCCATCTCCATGGCCTGGGCCGCTTCGCTGGGCACGCCCAGCCCCGCATCCACCACCACCGGCACCCCTGCCGACTCGATGATCAAGGCGATGTTGGCCGCGTTGCGAATGCCCTGGCCGGAGCCGATCGGAGAGCCAAGCGGCATCACGGTGGCGCAGCCTGCCTCCTCAAGCCGGCGGGCGAGCAGCGGATCGGCATTGATATAAGGCAACACGGTGAACCCCTCCTTCACGAGCCGCTCGGCTGCCTCAAGGGTGCCGAAGGGATCGGGCAGCAGATGGCGGCTGTCCGGGATCACTTCCAGCTTCACGAAGGTGTTGTCTTCCTGGCCGGCGAGCTTGGCCAGCTCGCGGCCCAGCCGTGCCACCCGCACCGCCTCATCGGCGCTGGCGCAGCCGGCGGTGTTGGGCAGCATCCAGATCGTGCTCCAGTCGATCGCCTCCATCAGGCCCTGATGACCGGCCGCCGCCGACTGCACCCGCCGTACCGCCACGGTGACGATCTCGCAGCGGCTGGCCGCCAGGCTGGCCTGCATCGCCGCGAGTGAGGGGTACTTGCCCGTGCCGGTCATCAGGCGGCTGCGGAAGCGGCGGCCACCGATCACCAATGTGTCGTCGGCGAGGCCTGACGGATCCGAGCCCGGAATCTGCACCATGGGGAGAAGTTACAGCGCATGCCTCCTAACCTTCGCGCAGGCCTGCTTGCTTCCATGACACCGGTTCTCTCCCTACTGCTTGCCGCCAGTCCGGTGCCGGTGGGCAGCTTTGTGCCGTTCAGCCTTCCGCCCGCCTCGTCGCTGGATACCTCCTTCAGCGAGATCGGCCCGGTGGAAACCTTCGATCCGGTGGGCCGGGCGGCGTTGCTGGCCGCCCAGTTGCCGCGGCAGTGGCGCGGCAGCTACCAATCCTTCGGTGCTGGCGCCCCCATCCCTGTGGAGCTGCGCCTGGACACGGTGACGGCCATGGGCCAGATGATCGACCTGCGCGGCACGCTCACGGTGGGCAGCGCCAGCTCGCCGGTGCAGGGCAATCTCAATGCCAAGTCGGATCAGCTGGAGCTCATCCCCCTGATCGACAACCTCACCTTGGGCCTCGAGCCCGGTGGTGATTTTCTCGGCCTGCAGGGCTTCTCACCGATGGGCTGGAATGCCCCGCGGCTCACGAATCCTGGTGGTCGGCTGGTGCTCGACCCCGTGAGCGCCTCCGCCCTCCCGGCCGCCCGGCCCGGCGCCCAGCCTGCCGGTCAGGCGGCGCCGATCCGCGGGCTGTGGTGACGGCAAGCGAGCGCCCCTGAGCCCTCTGAGCCGGCGTTCACGCCGGCGTCTTGGTGGGCGAGGGTTTAGGGGCCGATTTGCTGCCCGTGCTGCTGGCTCCAGCTGCCGGGCCTGAATCGCTGGTGTTGGATGCCATTCCCTGGCCGCTGGTTGCTGGAACGTTCAGGTCGGCTGGAAAGCGGCGATCGAGCAGCTTGAGGCGCTTGATGGTGGTTTTGTTGGTGGGGTCGAGGCTCAGGGCCTTGGCGTAGGTGTCGCGCGCGTCTTCGGGTTTGCCCTGGCGCTCGAAGGCATAGCCGAGGTTGTTGAGCGCCACCGGGTAGTCGGGTTTGGCCTGCAGAGCTGACTTGTAGTGGCGGATGGCGCTGGCGTAGTTGCTCTGGGCTGCCAGTGAAAAACCCAGGGCGTTCTGAATCAACGCTTGGGCCTCGGGGGGTTCACCGCCGCTCTTCTTCTGAGCCAGCCGGAGAGTGTCCACCGCCTGGGCGTAGAGCCGCTTGCGTAGCTGAACCGAGCCGAGCTCGTAGAGGACGGCGGGATCTTTGCCATCCCCTCCCTTGGCTTGCCCCTCGAGCCTGGCAAGGGCCGATTCATCGCGGCGCACCCGGATCACCTGAACGGCGATGACCACGGCTGCACCGCCAAGCAGCAGGATCAGGCCGATCAGATAGGCCTGAGGCAGGAGAATGTCCATCGGGCCTCCCCGCAATGCGGTGGTGATCAGCGCGTAGCGGCCGAAACCACGCTGGTGAAACTGGCAGGATCCGCCACGGCGAGCTGGGCCAGCATCTTGCGGTTCAGCAGCATGTCGGCTTTTTTCATGCCGCCGATCAGCCGGCTGTAGCTCAGCCCGTTGATGCGTGCGGCGGCGTTGATGCGGGCGATCCACAGACGGCGGAAGTCGCGCTTCCGGCGGCGGCGGTCGCGGTAGGCGTTGCAAAGCGCCTTCATCACCCGCTGGTTGGCGGTGCGGAACAGGCTGCCGCTGCCGCCCTGGAAGCCACGGGCCAGGCGGAGGATCTTGTTACGGCGTTTACGGGCGACGTTGCCCCTCTTGACGCGGGCCATGGTGTGTTCTCAGGGCGAAATTGAAAGGACGGGGTGCGGGTGACCTGGCGAGAGATCAGCCGGCGTAAGGAAGCATGCGGCGAACGTTGTCGGCGTCGCGTTCGTCGACCACCGCCATCGTGCCCAGAAAACGCTTGCGCTTGGGGCTTTTGTGATCGAGCAGGTGGTTGTGGAAGGCATGCCGGCGCATGAATTTTCCGCTGCCGGTCAGCTTGAACCGCTTCGCGGCTGCTTTGCGGGTCTTGAGCTTCGGCATGTCCTGCGCGACTTCACAAACAACCAAACTACGACTTGGTAGTGCCAGCTGCCAACTCCCCCCGTCCGCTTTGCCCATGCTCCGCCAGCTGTTGCGTCCTTCCGCTCCCCTTTCCCTGCAGCCCGGCCCTGTCCTGGCGCCAGTGGCACTCGGGCTGGCGCTCACCTTGCTGGCGGCTCCCGGCTGCCGCGCCGTCCCCGCCCTCCCCCCTTTCCCCACCCCGCTGCCCCTGCACTGGCCCACCAGCGCGCCGCCGCCGCTGCAGCCCGCCCAGCCCGTGCTGTGGGTGTCGCTCGGCCCGCGCCTCGGCCCTGCTCCCGGCGCGGTGGCCAAAGCCGCCCCGCTGGTGCTGCAGGCGGCGGCAGGCGAGCTGGTGCTCACCGATGCCGATGGACAGCGGCTCTCGGGGTCCAGCGTTCGCCTGCGCTGGCGGGAGGTGCCCCTGGCGGAGCCGTTCCAGCTCGCCCGCACCGTGCTGGGCCCATTCGCCAGCTTCGAGAGTGCGGAGCAGGCCGCCACGGCCTGGCGTGAGCTCGGCGTGAGCCCGGTGATCGCCCATCCCGCCGAGTGGGAGGTGTGGGCGCCTGGCGCCACGCAGGCTCCGGCCGGCCGGCAGGCGCGGCAGGTGGAGCAGCGCTTCAGCCAGCGGCTGGTGCTGACGTCCGGGGAGCCGGGAGCTGCCGGCGCGGTATTGAAAGGTCCTCTGAGGATCACGGCGCCGGGCGGGCTGCGCTGGGAGGGCGGCGTGTTCCAGGGCCCGTTCCGCCTGGCGAGCAACGCCTATGGCGGTTGGAGCCTGATCGAGGAGGTGCCGCTGGAGCGCTATCTGCTTGGGGTGGTGCCCCATGAGATCGGCGCCGGATCACCGCCGGCCGCCCTCGCGGCCCAGGCGGTGCTGGCCCGCACCTGGTCGCTGCGCAACATGCACCGCTATGCCACCGATGGCTACCACCTCTGCGCCGATACCCAATGCCAGGTCTACGCCGATCCACGGCAGTCAGGGGCGGCGGTCCGCGCAGCGATCCAGGCCACCCGGGGCCAGGTGCTCACCTGGCAGGGTGCCCCGATCCATGCCGTATACCACGCCACCAACGGTGGCATGGCCGCCGGCTTTGAGGAGGTGTGGAGTGGCTCGCCGCTGCCTTACCTGAAGGCGGCGCCGGATGGTCCGCCCGCCTTCAGCGCGCGGTTTGCGGTGCCCCTGGCGGCGGCGTCGCTGCCGGCGCTGCTGGCGGGCGGTGGTTCTGCCTATGGCGCTTACCACCCGCGCTTCCGCTGGCAGCGCCTGATGACGACCGCTCAGGTGCAGCAGGCCCTCGCCACGGCCCGACTGCCGGTGGGCACCCCCTTGAAGCTCAGCGTGCTGGAGCGGGGGCCGAGCGGCCGCGTGATGGCTCTGGCCGTCGAGGGGAGCGAAGGCCGCCAGGTGCTGCGCCGCGATGCCATCCGGCGCACCTTCCGGCAGTTGCCCAGCACATTGTTTGAACTCAAGGCGGAGGGGGCGGGTCGCTGGCTCTTCAACGGCGGCGGCTTCGGCCATGGCGCAGGGCTTTCCCAGGCGGGCGCGATCGATCTGGCCGGTCGCGGCTGGACCCTGCCCCAGCTGCTCAATCGCTACTACCCAGGCACGCAGCTCCAGCCGCTGGAGGCGCTCGGCCAGGGCCTTTAGAGTTCGGCTCAGTTCGAGCCCTGCCACGACCGGGACCCTGTCGCGTGCGGCGTGGCACCACGGAGAGCCTCTATTTATGCCAGGCCTGACCGCAGCGAAGACCGTCTCTCGTCCTCGGCGTGGCAAAGCGGCGCTGTTCGTGTTGCTGTGCGGTTGTGCCGGCGCGGCACCCCACTGGGTGGAGCCGCCCCGCAACCTGCTGCCGGCGATCAGCCTCACCCTGTTGCTGGGCGCCTATGTGATCCGCACCGTGCTGTTCCGGCTCTGGAAGCCCCAGCCGGCGGCGGCGCTTCCCGAGGCTATGGAGGCCTGGCCGGACGTGGATGTGGTGGTGGCGGCGCGGGACGAGGAAGCGGTGATCAGGCGGCTGGTGGAGCGGGTGGCACAGCTGCGCTACCCCGAAGGCCAGCTGCACCTCTGGGTGGTGGACGACGGCAGCGAAGACCGCACAGCAGCGCTGTTGGAGGAGATCGGCAACCGCCACCCCCTGCTCACGGTGCTGCGCCGGCCGCGGGATGCCGGTGGGGGCAAGTCGGGGGCGCTCAATGCCGTGCTGCCCCAGCTGCGCGGACGCTGGATGCTGGTGCTGGACGCCGATGCCGGCATGCCCAGGGATCTGCTGCAACGGTTGATTCCCTACGCCGAAGCGGGCGGCTGGGCGGCCGTGCAGCTCCGCAAGGCGGTAGTGGAAGCCGATCGCAACCTGCTCACCTTGGCCCAGGCGATGGAGATGGCCTTCGACACTGTGATTCAGCAGGGGCGCCTGGCCTCCGGCGGCGTCGCTGAACTGCGTGGCAATGGCCAACTGCTGCGGCGTGATGCCGTGGAAGCCTGTGGCGGCTTCAACGAAGCCACCGTCACCGACGATCTCGATCTCAGTTTCCGTCTGCTGCTGGGCGACTGCAGCATCGGCGTGCTTTGGGATCCGCCGGTGGAGGAAGAGGCGGTGCGCACCCTGCCCGCCCTCTGGCGTCAGCGGCAGCGGTGGGCCGAAGGGGGCCTGCAACGCTTCTTCGACTACTGGCCCAGCCTCGTGGCAGGCCCGCTGGCCCCTTCCCGCAAGCTCGATCTGGCGGCTTTCTTCCTGCTGCAATACGCCCTGCCGGTGGTGTCGATCGCTGATCTGATCACGGCGCTGGCCACAGGAACATGGCCCTCGATCTGGCCGCTGTCGATCGTGGCCTTCGGCCTCTCTGGAGCGGCAATCGTGGTGGGCTGCCGGCGCAGCAGCGAAGGCCCACCGCTGCCACGCATCCATCCCTTCACCGCCGCGCTGGGCATCGCTTATTTGGCCCACTGGTTCGTGGTGATTCCCTGGGTGGCGCTGCGCATGGCTCTGCTGCCGAAACGTCTCGTCTGGGCCAAGACACTCCATGTGGGCGAGGCGACCGGCGACGAAAGCCACGAGGAGGGCGACGATCTCACCGGCGAGCCCGACCTCACCACCCAGATCTCCTAGGGCGGGTTCGCCCCATCCTGCTGGCCTGGCACCGGCCCGTCGAACGAAACCACCTCGCCGTTGAAGAAGTCCGCCAGGCGCCGCGCCTTGTCGTCGAGCGGCACGGGAGCTGCAGGTGCGACAGGGGCCGCAGGGGCCGGTGCGCTGCCACCAAGGGCTTGGGCTGCTGGCAGCGGCATGTCAATGACAGCCGCAGCCATGGCACTGACAGGTGCCCCACGCCCTGAGCTGGCGGGGGCGGCCCCAGCTGGTAATACCGAAGCCACCCCGGCCTCGGGCGTTGGACCTGCGGCGTCGGCGCTCTCCAGTACGAGCAGCCGGGGGGAGCCCAGCGCACTTTGCAGGGCCCTCTCCAACAGCGGCAGACGGCTCTGGACCATCGCCACCCAGTTGCCGCTGACCCGCACCACCGCCCGCTGTCCGTCGAGGCGCACGAGTGCCGCCTGCTGGGAAAGGAGCATGCGAGTGGAGGGAAGCTCCAGGCTGGCCAGGATCTGCTGCCACAGCTCAGTGAGGTTGCTGCCGCCCTCCGAGCTGGAAGCCACCGGGGACGCAGGCGCCGGCACGCCAGGCACCGGTACGCCAGGCACTGCGGCCGTGGGCCCTGGGGCCTTGGCTGGTGGGGCGCTGGGAACAGCTGGGGCACTGCCGGGCGCAGCAGCTCCCGGCGAAACAGAAACTGGCGCGGCGGGCCTTCGGACGGTGGCGCCAAGGGCGGCGGAGAGCGGCGCGGCGGCGTTGCCCGCCGATGGTTCGGCCAGCAGGCCCAGCAGCAGCACCTCCAGCCACAGCCGCGGCTGCACGCTCTGACGCAGCTGTTGTTCGCTGCCCTTGAGGCCGGCCTGCCAGCTCAGCAGCCGGGGGGTGGAAATGCGGGCCGCCAGCTCCGGCAGCTGGGGCCGGAACTGGGGGGAAAGGCTGCTCAACTCCAGGCGTCCGGGGGCGGCCGCAGCCACTGTGAGGTCGCGCAGCAGCGAGGCCAGCCCCTGAAGCACCGCCCCCGGGTCGCGGCCCCGCTCCAGCAGCTCCCGACAGGTTTCCACCACGGCCAGCGGTTCAGCGGCGGCGAGGGCCGCCGCCAGGGAAAGCAACTCCTGCTCCGGCACCGCCCCGAGCAGCTCCCAGACGGCGCCGGCCTCCACCGGAGCGGGCAGGAGACTGAGCTGGTCCAGCAGGCTTTCGGCATCGCGCAGGCCGCCCTGGGCCCGCTGGGCTACCACATGCAGGGCTTCGGGCGTGATGCTGATCGCTTCGAGCCGGGCAATCTCGCCCAGGTGGGTTTCGATCGCCTCCAGGGGAATGCGGCGGAAATCGAAGCGTTGGCAACGGGACAGGATCGTGGGCAGCACCCGCTGGGGATCGGTGGTGGCCAGCACGAACACCACCCGCGGTGGCGGTTCCTCCAGGGTCTTGAGCAGCGCATTGAAGGCGGCGGTCGAGAGCATGTGGCACTCGTCGATCACGTAGACCTTCCAGCGGGCCTGCACCGGTGCGAAGCGCGAGCGTTCGATCAGCTCCCGGATGTTGTCGACGCCGGTGTTGGAGGCCGCATCGATCTCGATCACATCGAGGGCATTGCCCGCCGTGATCGAGCGGCACAATTCACAGACACCGCAGGGTTCGGGGGTGGGGCCGTCGGCGGCGATGCAGTTGAGCGAGCGGGCCAGGATCCGCGCGCTGGAGGTCTTGCCGGTGCCGCGCGGGCCGCTGAACAAATAGGCGGGCGCGATGCGCCCCTGCCGCAGGGCGTTGCTGAGCGTGGCCACGATCGCCTGCTGCCCCACCAGCTGGTCGAAGCGCTGGGGGCGGTATTTGTGATGGAGCGGCTGATAGGCGCTGGCCTGGGTCATGGCGGAGTCCCCGGACGGCCTGATCAGCGAGGTTACTGGGGGCTCCCGGAGCCCAGCAGACGCTCCAGCCGGCCTTCCAGTTCTTCCACCGCTTCCAGCTGATCGGCCAGGTTCTGGGCCTGTAGACGCAACCGATCGAACTGGTCGGTGCTGTCGCTTTTCCAGCGCGCTTCGGCCTGTTCCAGCTCCAGTTCCAGCCGCTGCTGCAGCTTCAGCCGCAGGGCATCGAGCTGCTCCAGGCTGCGGCGGGCCAGCTCCCGGCCCCGCTCCAGGTGGCTGCCATCGATGGCCAGGCCCTGGCGCAGCAACAGCCGCACGGCCACCAGCAGAGCGGCGGGGATGAACTGACCCAGGGCCAGGGCGCCAAGGCTGCCGGTGCCCAACCACCCCTCCACCTGGGAGCTGCGGTGACGACCGGTCTTGCACCAGCTGGCGAAGTGCTCGCAGTTGTTGAACACCAGGTTGTAGCGCTGCTCTCCCAGGCGCCCCATGGCGCGCCGCAGCGTCACCCCTGCCGGCGACACCTCTGCCTCCGGGTAACTCACCACGCTGATCGCTTCGCCGCAGGAGAAGTCGGAGAGGGGACTGCGCAGGATCTGGCGACCCTCCAGATAATGGGCCACCGTGCCGTCGCCCAGATCGATGCCGTGGTGATCGAACAGGCCGTGTTGGCGCGGCACCTGCAGGTGGTCAGCCGTGGCCATGGCGGCTGTGCCTCAAGCTGATTCCTGTTTGTCGACCAGGCCGGGGTAAGGAAGGATCTTGGCGCGTGAGCGCAGCTCCACCAGCTCACGGGTGATGGTGAAGGTGGTGATCGCGTCGTTGGAGGGGATGTCGTACATCACATCGAGCATCAGCTCCTCAACGATGCCCCGCAGTGCCCGGGCGCCGGTGCGTCGTCGGTGGGCCTCCTGGGCGATCGCCTCGATGGCGCCGGCCTCGAACTCCAGCCGCACGTTGTCCATGCTCATCAGCGTCTGGAACTGCTTCACCAGCGCGTCGCGCGGCTCGGTGAGGATGGCTTCGAGGGAGCGGATGTCGAGTGGTTCGAGCACGGCGCTCACCGGCAGCCGGCCGATGAATTCCGGGATCAGGCCGTAGCGCACCAGGTCGTCGGGTTCCAGGTGGCGCAGCACGTGGGCAGCTTGCTGCTCCTTCTGCGCGCGGCTGCGGCCGCGGCCATCGCTGGGCAGAAAGCCAATCGAGTTGCGACCCAGCCGCCGCTGCACCACATCTTCAAGGCCAGTGAAAGCACCGCCGCAGATGAACAGGATCTGGCTGGTGTCGATCTGGATGCAGTCTTGGTAGGGGTGCTTGCGGCCGCCCTGCGGCGGCACGTTGGCCACCGTTCCTTCCAGCATCTTGAGCAGGGCCTGCTGCACCCCTTCGCCTGACACATCCCGGGTGATCGAGGGGTTTTCGCTCTTGCGGGCGATCTTGTCGATCTCGTCGATGTAAATGATGCCGCGCTGGGCCTGCTCCACATCCAGATCGGCCTTCTGCAGCAGCCGCAGCAGGATGTTCTCAACGTCTTCGCCCACGTAGCCGGCTTCGGTGAGCGTGGTGGCGTCGGCCACCGCGAAGGGCACGTCGAGCTGCTCAGCGAGCGTCTGGGCGAGGAGGGTTTTGCCAGAGCCGGTGGGGCCGATCAGCAGGATGTTGGATTTGTGCAGCCGGGTGGCGAGATGGTCGGTTTCGCCTTGCCCATCCCCTTGCCAGGCCAGGCGTTTGTAGTGGTTATAGACCGCCACCGACAACACCTTCTTGGCTTCGTCCTGCCCCACCACCTGCCGGTCGAGGTAGGCCTTGATCTCACGTGGCTTCGGGACGGTGGCCAGGGTAGGGGCCGGTTTGGCGCCTTTTCTGGGCGCAGGCTTTCTGCTGCTGTCGTGGTGGGCGCGGGTGCTGCCCGGCGTGTCCACCAGCTCCTCATCGAGAATCTCGTTGCAGAGATCAATGCATTCGTCGCAGATGTAGACCCCTGGTCCGGCGATCAGCTTCCGCACCTGTTCCTGCGATTTCCCGCAGAACGAGCACTTCAGATGGGCGTCGAACTTGGCCATCGCGTGGGATCCGGAAGCGGAGGAAGAACGCTGGAGGCCGGAACTCCAGAGGGGCCCGTAATGGCGGGGTCAGACGAAGGAGGCCGCGCTGGTGTGGTTCAGAGCGGCGTGGTGTCGGTGACGACACGATCGATGAGCCCGTAGGTCACGGCTTCGTCTGGAGACAAAAAGTAGTCGCGGTCGGTGTCTTCGGCAATCTTTGCCAGGGGCTGGCCGGTGTGTTCGGCCATCAGTCCGTTCAAGGTGTCCTTCAGGAAAAGGATTTCCTTCGCCTGGATTTCGATGTCAACTGCCTGGCCCTGGGCGCCGCCCAGCGGCTGGTGAATCATGATCCGGGCGCTCGGCAGGGCCATGCGCTTGCCTTTGGTGCCGCCGGAGAGCAGGAAGGCCCCCATGCTCGCCGCCAAGCCATAGCAGATGGTGACCACGTCGGGGGCCACCTGCTGCATGGTGTCGTAGATGGCCAGCCCGGCTGTGACCGAGCCACCGGGAGAGTTCACATAGATCTGGATGTCCTTGTCGGGATCTTCCGCCTCCAGAAAGAGCAGCTGGGCCACCAGCGAGTCGGCCACGGCATCGTCGATGCCGGTGCCGAGAAAGATGATCCGCTCGCGCAGCAGGCGTGAGTAGATATCAAACGCCCGTTCACCTCTGCCGGATTGCTCCACCACCGTGGGGAGCACCCCCGGTGCCGCCTGAGGCCCGACGCCGCTGAGGGCCATGGCTGGGTGGCCCTGCCAGCGGTTCTGGATCGGATGGGGGCGGAAGGCGTCGATCACGCGGCCGTGGGGATGCGAGGGGAGATGGAATCAATCTATGGCCGCTGCGCTTCAGGTCGCTGCGGCCGGAGGTTCGGTCGCGGCGGCAGTGTCGCCTGTGGTGGCTGCTGCCGTTGCACCTGCGCTGGCGGCCTCTGTGGAGCCTTCGCTGACTTCCTCGTTGGCTTCGTCGGCCGGTTCCGGTGCTTTCTCAGTGACGGTGCTGTTTGCCTCCAGCCACTCCAGCAGTTTCTCGCGCAGCAGGTCGTCGGCCACGGCCAGCCGCAGCCGCTCGGGATCGATCTTGCTGGTGTCGCTGAAGCCCTTGCTCACCTCCTTCACCTTGGCGTCGACGACGGCCGGCTCCACCGCAATGGCTTCGGCCTCGGCCAGGGCCTGGAGGGCGAAGGTGCGCTTCAGGCGTTGCACCGCCTCGGGGCGCGACGTGTCCATCAGGCTGCGCACCAGCTCCTGGCTGAACAGCTTCTTGACGTCCATGCCCTGCTGGGCGATCTGGCTGGCCGTCTGCTCGATCAAGTTGCGCACTTCCTGCTGGATCAGGCTCTCGGGAAGTTCCACCTCCAGCTGCTCCACCAAGGCAGTGAGCAGTGCTTCCTGGCGGCCGTTACGGGCGCGCCGTTCGGCGTCTTCGCGCAGCCTGGTTTCCAGCTCGGCGCGCATCTCGGCCAGGGTGGCTTGCTCGCTCGCTTCCTGGGCGAAGGCGTCGTCGAGGGCGGGCAGTTCGCGGGTCTTGAGATCGTTGAGCGTGATCGCGAAGCCGGCAGCCCGGCCGCGTGCGTCCTCTTGGGGGTAGTCGTCGGGGAACAGGCAGCTGATCTGTCGCTCCTCGCCGATGGTCATACCGAGGATGCCTTCCACAAATCCGGGAATCATGCGGCCATCGTCGAGCTCCACCTCCAGCGCCTCGGCGGTGCCCCCGACGATCGCTTCACCGGTGTCGGTGTAGCTGCCGCTGAAGCTCACCACCGCCACATCGCCGGTGGCGGCGGGCCGACCTTCCACCGGCACCAGGGTGGCCCGCTGGCGGCGGGATTGTTCGATCAGTTCATCGATGCGGGCCGGGTCGTAGCTGACGGCTTCGGCTTCGGCCGTCAGACCGGAGGTGGCCTTCAGGCTGGGGGTGGGCTGCACATCCAGCTCCAGGGTGAGCACCAGGGCTTCACCGGGGTTGAAGCGCTCCAGCAGCGCATCGAAGCCTTCGCTGAGCTCGGGGCTGCTGAGGGCATCGATCTTTTCCTGGGCGAGCGCATCGCGCCAGACGCTGTCGACAAGATCCTCAAGGGCAGTGGCGCGGATCCGCAGCGGACCGATCTGCTGCAGCAGCACAGGGCGCGGCACCTTGCCGGGCCGGAACCCCGGCAGGCGCACGCTGCGGCTCAGCTTGCTGACCGCCGCTTCGTAGCTGGCCTGGGAACGGCCGCCGGGGATTTCCACTTCCAGGGCCAACCGGCTACCGGGACGGGGGCTGGTCTTGACCTTCAAAGCAGAGCTCATGGACGAACCGGCTGGACCGGCGGGGCAGGGCAGCTCTCAATACTAGAAACCCACCTCTCCCTCCCTCCTGCCAACCGGGCAGAGGGCGCCGCCGGCAGGGCCATGGACGCCGCTGGCCGGCCCATCCCTGTTCGCCAAAGCGTTGGGGTCCGGGTATGGTGATCGAGACGACAAACAGACCCATATCTCCATCCGGTTCGCCGCAGGCAGGGAATGCTCTCCTGCCAGGCTCGAGCCCAGACCGTTTCCCACCCTCGTTGGATCGCTGCGCTGGCGGCAAAGGTTTTTCACAACACACCGTTTTCCCTCACTTTCTTTCTTTTCTCTCCATTTCATCCGCGGCGTCTGTCGGCCCACTTCCTTCTCTTTCCAGGCGCTCGCTGCCAGCCCCGTCGCTGCCTCCTGAGCCCTTTCGGCTCCCCCCCGCCTGAACCTGTTTTTGTCTGCTGCTCCGTTCTCCCCCGCCACGTTGTCCACCGCACCATCCCCCTCCTTCCTGAGCCGTCACCCCCTCACCGTCGCCGTGCTCGGCGCCACCGGTGCAGTGGGCTGTGAGTTGCTTGAGCTGCTGGAGGAGCGCCACTTCCCAGTGGCCGAGCTGCGCCTGCTGGCCTCCCCCCGTTCCGCTGGCCGCAGCCTGACCTGGCGGGGCCGTGAGCTCACCGTGCAGCCGGTCGCCCCGGAGGCCTTCGAAGGGGTGGATCTGGTGCTGGCCTCCGCCGGCGGCTCGATCTCCAGGCAGTGGGCGCCGCTGGCGGTGGCGGCCGGCGCCGTGGTGATCGACAACTCCAGCGCGTTCCGCCTTGATGCGGATGTGCCGCTGGTGGTGCCCGAGGTGAATCCGGCGGCGGCGTTCGCCCACAGGGGCATCGTGGCCAATCCCAACTGCACCACGATCCTGCTCACCCTGGCCCTGGCTCCCCTGCAGGCCCGGCGACCGATCCGTCGTGTCGTGGTGAGCACCTATCAATCGGCCAGTGGCGCGGGTGCCCGGGCGATGGAGGAGCTGCGCACGCTCAGCCGCACCGTGCTCGATGGCGGCCAGCCGGTGAGTGAGGTGCTGCCCCATTCGCTCGCCTTCAACCTCTTCCTGCACAACTCGCCGCTGCAGAGCAACGGCTATTGCGAGGAGGAGCTGAAGATGGTCAACGAAACCCGCAAGATCCTGCAGCTGCCGCAGCTGCGCCTCACCGCCACCTGCGTGCGCGTCCCCGTGCTCAGGGCCCATTCCGAGGCGGTGAACATTGAATTTGAGGAGCCCTTCCCGACCGAGGAGGCCCGCGCCCTGCTGGCGGCGGCACCCGGTGTGGAGCTGATCGAGGATTTCGACGCCAACCGTTTCCCCATGCCCACCGATGTGACCGGCAGGGATCCGGTGGCGATCGGTCGGCTGCGCCAGGACATCAGCGATCCCCATGCGCTGGAGCTCTGGCTCTGCGGCGATCAGATCCGCAAGGGCGCCGCGCTCAACGCCATCCAGATCGCCGAACTGCTGTTCGACCCGGCCCGCCAGCCCCACGGCGGCATGGCCGAGACCACGGCAGCAACCCCCTTCCGAGTGCAATCCCTTGCAGGAGGTGCCGGTTGACGCTGGTTGCCGCGCCCTTCGGCCGGGTGCTCACCGCCATGGTCACGCCGTTCGCGGCCGATGGCGCCCTGGATCTGGATCTGGCCGCCCGGCTGGCCGTGCATCTCGTGGCCCATGGGTCCGATGGCCTGGTGGTCTGCGGCACCACCGGAGAATCCCCCACGCTCAGCTGGCAGGAACAGCATCAACTCTTCCAGGCCGTGAAGGAGGCGGTGGGACCCGGCGCCAAGGTGCTCGCCGGCACCGGCAGCAACTGCACCGCCGAGGCGGTGGAGGCGATCGCCCAGGCGGCCGCACTCGGCGCCGATGGCGCGCTGGTAGTGGTGCCTTACTACAACAAACCGCCCCAGGAGGGGCTTGAAGCGCATTTCCGGGCCGTCGCCAGCGCTGTGCCGGAGCTGCCGATCATGCTTTACAACATCCCTGGCCGCACCTCCTGCAGCCTGGCCCCGGACACCACCGCGCGGCTGATGGATCTGCCCAACGTGGTGAGCTACAAGGCCGCCAGCGGCAGCACCGACGAAGTCACCCAGCTGCGGGTCCGCTGTGGCTCAGCCCTGGCGATCTACAGCGGCGACGACGCCTTGACGCTGCCGATGTTGGCGCTCGGGGCTGTGGGCGTGGTGAGCGTGGCCAGCCATCTGGTAGGCCCCCAGATCCAGCAGATGATCACCGCCTTCCACGCCGGCGACCATGCCACCGCCCAGGCGCTGCACGAGCAGATGATGCCCCTGTGCCGGGCGCTGTTCTCCTGCACCAATCCGATTCCGGTCAAGGCCGCCCTGCAGCTCGAAGGCTGGCCTGTGGGCGCCCCCCGACTTCCTCTTGTTTCTGCCGACAGCGATGTGCGTGAACGATTGACCTCTGCTCTGGCCGCCCTGCGTCCCACGTGACGCCAAGGCTCCCCTCCGGCATGGCCTCGCCCGGAACTCCTGCTTCAGCTTCCCCGCACCAGACCACAACATCTGTTTCACAGCTCCATTCCCCTTCGTTCCGGATCTGATCCGCAGACACCCCTGATGACCTCAAGCACCAACGGCAAACAACCCTGTCTCCGCGTGATTCCCCTCGGTGGCCTTCACGAGATCGGCAAGAACACCTGCGTGTTCGAGTACGGCGATGATCTGATGCTGGTGGATGCCGGCCTGGCCTTCCCCAGCGACGGCATGCACGGCGTCAACGTGGTACTGCCCGACACCAGCTACCTGCGCGAGAACCAGAAGCGCATCCGCGGCATGATCGTGACCCATGGTCACGAAGATCACATCGGCGGCATTCCTCACCACCTCAAGAACTTCAACATCCCCGTGATCTACGGGCCGCGGCTGGCGATGTCCATGCTGCAGGGGAAAATGGAGGAGGCTGCGGTCACCGATCGCACCGTCATCCAAACCGTGAGCCCTCGCGATGTGGTGAAGGTGGGGCAGCACTTCAAGGTGGAGTTCATCCGCAACACCCACTCGATCGCTGACAGCTTCAGCCTCGCGATCACCACTCCCGTGGGCGTAGTGGTGTTCACCGGCGACTTCAAGTTTGACCACACCCCGGTGGATGGCGAGTACTTCGACATCCAGCGCATGGCCCATTACGGCGAGCAGGGCGTGCTCTGCCTGTTCAGCGATTCCACCAATGCGGAGATTCCCGGCTTCACTCCGCCTGAGCGGGCCGTGTTCCCGAATCTCGATCGCCACTTCGCCAACGCCGAAGGCCGGGTGATCGTCACCACCTTTGCCAGCTCGGTGCATCGGGTATCGATGATTCTGGAACTGGCCATGAAGCATGGCCGCAAGGTGGGCCTGCTGGGCCGCTCCATGCTCAACGTGATCGCCAAGGCGCGCGAACTGGGCTACATCCGCTGCCCCGATGAGCTGTTCGTGCCGATCAAGCAGATCCGTGATCTGCCCGACCGCGAAACCCTGCTACTGATGACCGGCAGCCAGGGGGAACCCCTCGCCGCTCTGAGCCGCATCTCCCGCGGTGAGCACCCCCAGGTGCAGGTGAAATCCACCGACACGATCATCTTCTCGGCCAGCCCGATCCCCGGCAACACCATCTCGGTGGTGAACACCATCGACCGGTTGATGATGATGGGAGCGAAGGTTGTGTACGGCAAAGGCGAGGGCATTCACGTGTCCGGCCACGGTTGCCAGGAAGATCACAAGCTCATGCTGGCGCTCACCCGGCCGAAGTTCTTCGTGCCTGTTCACGGCGAGCACCGCATGCTCGTGTGCCACTCCAAGACGGCCCAATCGATGGGGGTTCCCGCCGACAACATCCTGATCATCGACAACGGCGATGTGGTGGAGCTCACCCCCGACCGCATCCACAGGGGTGAACCGGTCAAGGCCGGCATTGAGCTGCTCGATGCCTCCCGCAACGGCATTGTCGACGCCAGGGTGCTCAAGGAGCGCCAGCAGCTGGCCGAAGATGGGGTGATCACCCTGCTCACCGTGATCAGCACCGACGGTGTGATGGCGGCTCCGCCGCGGGTGAATCTGCGTGGCGTGGTCACCACCGCCGATGCCCGCAAGCTCTCGGTCTGGGCCGAGCGTGAAATCACCTGGGTGCTGGAGAACCGCTGGAATCAGCTCTCCCGCAACAGCGGCGGCAATGCACCTGAAGTGGATTGGGTGGGCGTTCAGCGCGAGATCGAAGTGGGGCTGCAGCGCCGGCTGCGCCGCGAGCTGCAGGTGGAGCCGCTGATCATCTGCCTGGTCCAGCCGGCTCCCGCTGGCACGCCGGCTTACAAGGGCCGCGCCGATGCCGAGCCCGACAGCCGGCCGGCGCCCCGCACCGTGCGGCACCAGAGCCGCGAGGTGGTTCGGGACGGCGCGTTGCGCACTGCGCCGGCACCTGCTGCCACGCCTGTCCGTCAACTCGCTGTGGCGGCCCCAGCGGCCGCCGTCGTCCATGAAGAGCCTGCGGTGGTGCGCCGCGAGGAGCCGGAAATGCCCGCGAACCGGGTGCGCCGCCGCCGCTCCACAGCTGCCGGCTGATGGCCCGGCTGGGTGGTGGTGGGCCTCAGTCCAGCACCACCCGCAGCAATCCCTTCATCAGCTCCGCTTCTTCTTCGGGGCTGATTTCCAATGGCGGCAGTGAGGTAAGCCCCGAATCGGCGGCCCAGCGGGACGCGGGTGTGGCGTCCTCCACCACTCGCACGTTCACGGTTTCGATCGGGGGCGGAACCGGCAGCACCGTTTCAATCGCCACAGCGCGGCTGCCGCTCGCCGCACCGCTGTCAGACGTGGAGGCCTGGGTCATGAACGGCAGTGAAAGGTCCGTGCTCCCCTCGGGGTCAAGCAACTCCACCGCATTGTCACTGCCGCCATCATTCAGCCAGGGCATGGCGGCTGTGACGCCGCCCGTGATGCCGGTCTTGCTGTTGATCGGTGGCGCGGTCAGTAGATCAGGAACAACCCCGTGCCCGGGCGCGCTGGCCCGTTGCAGGGCTTTCTCGGTGAGCTCCACTCCCTGAGCCGCCAGGTCGCGGTAGGTGGGGTCGAGAGCGTTGACGAGCACGTTGCGGTACAACTGTCCGGCACGCGCCGGTTGCTGCAGCCCGTAGAAATTGATGTGGCCGAGCAGCAGCTTGAGGCGGAGCACCTGGGGACGGTTGCCTGTGCCTTCCACCACGTTTATCAGCGCTTCGGCGCCGGAGAGGGCTTCGTCGTAGCGCCCCTGGCTGTAGGCCAGTTCCACCACGCCATAACTGCGGTCGAAGCTGGCCTGATCGAAAACTTCTGACATCAGTGGGGGGCGATGTGGAGGGTTGAAGCCGATGGCGGACCAGCGCGCCGGGCAGATCGCTCAAGCGTGAGCGTTTCGCGCGCCCACTCCAGCCGCCAACCATCGGCAAGATCCAGGCTGCCAGGCCCGCGCTCCGGCGGCAACCGCTGCCTCAGGCGCTCCAGCTGGGAGTTCAGTGGCCCGTTTCCCGTTTCCCGCTCAATCCAATGGCGCAGCATGGCGGTCTGGGCGGCCCCGGACAGCTCGGTGAGGACGGCACGGCTGAGGGTGCGGGGCCTGCCTTGCTCACTGAGCGCGATGAGGCCAAGAGACAACAGTTCGCTCTGCAACGCCTGGCCGTGCTCCAGCCGCTCGGCCAGGGCGTTCATGCGACGGCTGGCCCCGGGATGCAGCTCCTCCAGCACCGGTAGCACCTGGTGGCGGATGCGGTTGCGGCTGAAGCGCGGATCCGCGTTGCTGGAATCGGGCCACACGGGCAGGCCGCGATCCGCGCAGAACCGCTCGGTCTCCTCACGCATCAGCCCCAGCAGCGGCCGGGCGATCTGCACCTTGCCGCTGCTGGGCCGCAGGCGCCGCAGGCTGGCCAGCCCCCGCAGATGGGTGCCGCGGGCCAGGTGCAGAAGCATGGTTTCGGCGCGGTCGCTGGCGGTGTGGCCGGTGGCCACCCGGCGGCAACCCAGCTGTTGTGCCAGCTGCTGCAGGCAGCGATACCGCCATTCCCGCGCGTCCGCTTCCGAGCCCAGCCCTTGAGCAGGGGTTGCCAGCTCCAGTGGCAGCTGCTGCTGCCTGGCCCAGGCGGCCAGCTCCCGGGCCTGGCGGCCGGCTTCGTGGCGCCAGCCGTGGTTGCCGTGCCAGAGATGAAGCTGCCAGTGGTGCAGGCGGCTCAGGTCGAGCAGCAGCCCGGTCATCGCCATCGAATCCTGGCCGCCGGAAACGGCCAGCAGCAACCGCTCCCCCGGTGGCAGCAGCTCGGGGTGCAGCAGCAGAGTCTGGTGCAGGCGGAGCTGCAGGGGCCCCCAGGGGGAGCGGGCCGGCAGCTGTTTGCCGAGCCTGGCGGGCTGCTCCTCCTGCCCGGTGGGTGGGACAATGCCAGTCATCTGCTGCCCCCGCCGATGTCTCGCCTCGCCAGTCTGCCCGCTGCACTGCAAGCTTCGCTGGCCTCGCGGCGGCTGTTGAAGGTGATCGCAGGCCTCACCAACCGCGACGCGGCTTCGGTGACGGCGGTGAGCCGGGCGGCAGGAGCCGGCGGGGCTGACCTGATCGATGTGGCTTGTGACCCCGAGCTGGTGCGGCTGGCGGCAGCGGCCTCCGGCTTGCCGATCTGCGCCTCGGCTGTCGATCCCGACCTGTTCCCTGCGGTGGTCGCCGCCGGCGCGGCCATGGTGGAGATCGGCAATTTCGATGCCTTCTACCCGTTAGGCCGTCGCTTCGGCGCCGATGAGGTGATCGCCCTCACCCGCCGCACCCGGCAGTTGCTGCCCCATGTGGTGCTGTCCGTCACCGTGCCGCACATCCTGCCGCTCGATCAGCAGGAGCAGCTGGCGGTGGCTCTGGCGGCCGAAGGCGCCGACATCATCCAGACCGAAGGCGGCACCAGCGCCCTCCCCCACAGCGCCGGCATCCTTGGCCTGATCGAAAAGGCGGCGCCCACTCTGGCGGCGGCTTACGCCATCAGCCGCGCCGTTCCCCTGCCGGTGCTGTGTGCCTCTGGCCTGTCGGCCGTGACCCTGCCGCTGGCGATCGCTGCCGGTGCCAGTGGCGTGGGCGTGGGCTCGGCCATCAACCGCCTGCACGACGACCTGGCGATGGTGGCGGTGGTGCGCAGCCTGCGCGAGGCGCTCAGCGGTATCCCGGCAGCCGTTCACTGAGGCCCTGAACCGCCAGGGCCGTCACTCTCTGCCGCCGTCCTGGCGCCTTGGCCGCACCTGGTCGCGGCGAGCTTTCAGTGGCCTGTCTGCTTGCCGTGAAGGATTGTGCCCAGCGGCATGGCTGCCTCCTGGTGATTTGGATAGGGTTCAGCCGATCTGCCTCTTTGACGCATGGGAGCCTTCGTCTGGCTGCTGCAGTGGCCCATCCGCGCCGCCATCCTGCTGATCGTGGCGGCACTTCCCCTTGGGGTCGAGATGTCCAGCTTCGGGACGGCCCTCCTGTCTGCGGTGGTGATCGGCCTGCTGGGCACCCTGCTGGTGTGGCCGCTCAAACTTCTGCTCGCGCTCCCCTGGGCGGTCACCAGCCTGGGCGGATTGATCGCGCCGGTGACGTTCCTGTTCAACTGGCTGATCACGATCATCCTGTTCGCCCTGGCGGCGTGGCTGATCGAAGGCTTCCGGCTGCGTGGAGGAGCGGTGAGCGCCATCCTGGGTGCCCTGGCCTACAGCATCCTCAGCGCCTTGATTCTCGGCTTGCTCGGCCTGAATGTGAGTTTTACCCGTGCTGGCCTGCTGGCTGGCGTCGGGCTCGGCTGAACCTCTGTGGGGAGATGGGCGGCCCCCGGCCGCTCCGCCCCGTGGGACTTCCTTAGGATCAGATGCTTGCGGCAGGCCTGGCCTGAGATCCGAGCGGCATGGCCCGTTATCACCTCACAGCCCCCTACGAACCCAAGGGCGATCAACCGACCGCCATCGAGACCCTGACCCGTGGCGTGGAAGCCGGGGAGCGTTTTCAGACCCTGCTGGGCGCCACCGGAACGGGCAAGACCTTCTCGATCGCCAACGTGATCGCCCGCACCGGCAGGCCTGCCCTGGTGCTGGCCCATAACAAGACATTGGCGGCGCAGTTGTGCAACGAGCTGCGCGAGTTCTTCCCAGAGAATGCTGTCGAATATTTCATCTCCTACTACGACTATTACCAGCCGGAAGCCTACGTTGCTGTTTCCGACACTTACATCGCCAAGACAGCCTCGATCAACGAAGAGATCGACATGCTGCGCCACTCCGCCACCCGTTCACTGTTCGAACGGCGCGATGTGATCGTGGTGGCCTCGATCAGCTGCATCTACGGCCTTGGGATCCCCTCGGAATACCTGAAGGCGGCGGTGAAGTTTCAGGTGGGGGACACGCTCAATCTGCGGGGATCGTTGCGGGAGCTGGTGAACAATCAGTATTCCCGCAATGATGTGGAAGCGGGCCGCGGCCGTTTTCGGGTGAAAGGCGATGTGCTGGAGATCGGCCCCGCCTACGAAGACCGGCTTGTGCGTATTGAGCTGTTCGGAGATGAGGTGGAGGCGATCCGCTATGTGGATCCCACCACTGGCGAGATCCTGCAGAGCCTGGAGGCGGTGAATATCTATCCTGCCAAACACTTCGTGACCCCCAAGGATCGCCTTGAAGTGGCCATCGACGCGATCCGCATGGAGCTGCGCGATCGCCTTGAGGTGCTGCATGGGCAGGGAAAATTACTGGAGGCTCAGCGCCTTGAGCAACGCACCGCCTACGACCTGGAAATGCTCAAGGAAGTGGGGTATTGCAACGGCGTCGAGAACTATGCCCGCCACCTCGCGGGCCGCCAGTCCGGCACCCCGCCCGAATGTCTGATCGATTACTTCCCCGACGACTGGCTGTTGGTGGTGGATGAAAGCCACGTCACCTGCTCCCAGTTGCATGCCATGTACAACGGTGATCAGTCACGCAAGCAGGTGCTGATCGACCACGGTTTCCGCCTGCCCAGCGCCGCCGACAACCGCCCGCTCAAGGCGGAGGAGTTCTGGGAAAAAGCCCGTCAGACCATCTTCGTGTCCGCCACCCCCGGCCAATGGGAGATGCAGCAGAGCGAAGGCCACATCGCCCAGCAGGTGATTCGCCCCACCGGCGTGCTTGACCCGATCGTGGAGGTGCGCCCCACCGAGGGGCAGGTGGATGATCTGTTGGCAGAAATCCGGGTGCGTGCGGACCGCTCGGAGCGCAGCCTGATCACCACCCTCACCAAGCGCATGGCGGAGGATCTCACCGATTACCTGGCTGAAAATGGGGTGCGTGTGCGCTATCTCCACTCCGAAATCCACTCGATCGAGCGCATCGAGATCATTCAGGATCTCCGCAATGGTGTGTTCGATGCTCTGGTGGGCGTCAACCTGTTGCGCGAAGGGCTCGATCTTCCTGAAGTGTCGCTGGTGGCGATCCTCGATGCCGACAAGGAAGGCTTCCTGCGGGCAGAGCGCTCTTTGATTCAGACGATTGGCCGCGCCGCTCGCCACGTGAGCGGCGTCGCGCTGCTCTACGGCGACAACCTCACGGATTCGATGGCGAAGGCCATCTCCGAAACCGAGCGGCGGCGTGCCATCCAGCATGCCTACAACCAAGAGCACGGCATCACACCCTCCCCTGCCGGCAAGCGGGCCGGCAACTCGATTCTGGCCTCCCTGGAGGTGTCCCGCCGCCTCAACGACGATCAGCTGGAGCAGGCTGTGGAGCTGGTCGTTCAGAGCGATGCCCCACTGGAAGCGCTGCCGGAGCTGATCACCCAGCTGGAGGAAAAGATGAAAACGGCGGCCAAAAATCTGGACTTTGAAGAAGCGGCCAACCTGCGCGATCGCATCAAGCAATTGCGCCAGAAGCTGGTGGGTCATCACTGAGCAGC
>ERZ888423.761-NODE-761-length-31961-cov-41.146085_pt1 | contig 31961 bp, 29 predicted proteins | sample MGYA00520523_ERZ888423 | MGnify/ENA primary metagenome ERZ888423 (study PRJEB32303, sample SAMEA104408611) | aquatic metagenome | biome: Brackish water; feature: Pelagic; material: water | place: Baltic Sea | collected 2014-06-08T10:24:00 | depth 30,27 m ...
TAGAGTTGAAAGCTTCTTTTAAAAGAAATATTGGCCCCGCCTCCAGATGAGGCAATTATGTGGCCAAGGTTAAACTCTAACCCACTCCGCTCTGCCCTGACCCTCTCTGCCCTGGCCTGACCTGCCTTGCCCCTGACCCAGCCCCCAGCCCCCTGGTCAGCGGGAAAGACGCTGGGCTGGCTCGAACATCTTGAGGGCCTCGGCACTGCCCTCGAATCGCCAGTGCCAGGGCTCATAACTCACCCCCTGGGGGTTGTCCCGCGGAAATGAGAGGGTGAAGTGGTAGCGGGCCCCATGGGCCTGAAGCCAGGCAAAGGCTGCTGTCTGGTCGAAGGAGGGAGCCAGGTTGGTTGCCGGCTCGCTCCCATCGCCCAGGTCCACCGCATAGCCGGTGCTGTGTTCGGAAAAGCCGGGGGGAGCGCTAACCATGGCCCTTTCCCTGGCGCTCTGGCTGCGTTCCGCCTTGACGTCAAAGAACAACTCCTTCTGGAGTCCCACCGGACGGAAAGCACTCAGCACCACCAGACGCACCCCGTCCTGAGCGGCATCGCGCTGCATCGCCAGCAGGGGTCCGGCCGCATCGCGGTGCAGGGCCAACCCAGGGGCCACCGAAGCCAGCTCCGAGTCTGCAAGCTCCGCGTAGGGGAAATGGCCCAACAGGCGACCATCCGGACCCATCCGGGCGTCGAGGCCACTGACAGGAGGCAAGCCGAGCAGCTCCACCAGAAACCTGGGCCGCAGCAGCAGCAACCCGCCAAGGCAAAGCAGCAAGCTGGCACTGCCGATGCTCAGGCGCAGAAGCCAACGGTTGGTTCGACTCGCCGGTGGGGCTGTCCTGCGGGCGACCGGTATGTCGTCCAGCGCCCGGGGGCGCGCAGCCGAGGAGCGACCGGAACCACTGGGATTGCGAAGGTTCACGCGGCTCCCCCCACTGGCAACGATCAACCGCCCGATCTGAGACGGATCCTAGGTGGGCAGGGCTGGGGGGGCCGCCGACCGACCAAGCAGCAGTGTTAGCTTCAAAGCAACATCCTTCCTGGCGGAGCGGTTTTCCGATGTTGCGTGTGGCAGTGGTGGGTGGCGGCCCCAGTGGTTCCTGTGCGGCTGAAGTGCTGGCCAAGGCCGGGATTCAAACCTGGATCTTTGAGCGCAAGCTCGATAACGCCAAACCCTGTGGGGGCGCTATTCCGCTCTGCATGGTCAGTGAATTTGACCTACCCGAGTCGATTATCGATCGCAAGGTGCGTCACATGAAGATGATTTCCCCCTCAAACCGGGAGGTGGATATCAATCTTGAAAACGAAGATGAATACATCGGCATGTGCCGCCGCGAGGTTCTCGACGCCTACCTGCGTGAACGGGCCTCCCAGCTCGGCGCCCAACTGGTAAACGGTTTGGTGACCAAGATTGAAACCGGCACCAATCGCCAGGGTCCTTACACCCTCACCTACTCCGACTATTCCAGCGGCGAGGCCACTGGCGAGTCGAAAAGCCTGGAGGTGGATCTGATCGTTGGTGCCGATGGCGCCAACAGCCGCGTAGCCAAGGCCATGGATGCTGGCGATTACAACGTGGCGATCGCCTTCCAGGAACGCATCAGGCTGCCTGTGGAGGAAATGAAGTATTACGAAGATCTCGCCGAGATGTACGTGGGTACGGATGTTTCCCCAGATTTTTATGCCTGGGTCTTCCCCAAGTACGACCATGTGGCCGTGGGCACCGGCACCATGCAGCAAAACCAGGGCTTAATCAAGAGCCTCCAGGTAGGCATTCGCGAACGGGCCAAGAAGCGTCTGGTCAACGGCGAGGTGATCAAGGTGGAGGCCCACCCAATCCCCGAACATCCCAGGCCGCGGCGGGTTGTGGGGCGCATGGCCCTGGTTGGCGATGCGGCCGGCTACGTGACCAAGAGCTCCGGTGAAGGGATCTACTTTGCCGCCAAGAGCGGTCGCATGTGTGCCGAGCAGATTGTCGAATCCAGCTCCTCTGGTAGCCGGATTCCAACAGAGCAGGACCTCAAAAAATATCTAAAGAAATGGGACCGGAAATACGGAGCCACCTACAAAGTGCTGGAGATTCTCCAAAATATTTTCTATCGCAACGACGCAGCGCGCGAGGCCTTTGTCGAGATGTGCGACGACAAAGATGTGCAACGGCTTACATTTGACAGCTATTTGTATAAGCGTGTTGTGATGATGAATCCCTGGCAACAACTCAAGCTCACCCTCCTCACCCTGGGTTCGGTGCTCAGGGGCAATGCCCTGGCGCCCCAGGGCTACAAGCCCGTCTGCAGCGCAGTTCGCGAAGATGCCGAGGTCAACGCCATGTTGGCGGTGAGCAGCATCAAGGGAGGCATCAAGGTGGCTGGCAAAGGGCCCCGGCCAGAGCCGGGCAAGGCAGATCAGGAGCGTGAACCTGTGCTGGCTGCCAAGTAGGCAGCCTGCCCGCGCCCCTCAGCCGCCTATCCGACTGAAGTCGGCCAGCACCGAGGCCTGATTGCGCAGCACGGCCAGCAGATTGAGACGGTTGGTGCGCACGGCCTGATCCTGGGCCATAACCATCACGCTCTGCGGGCCATCGAAAAATGCCGCCAGGGCCTCCGCCCCAGCGGCTAGGCCCCGGGCCAGCTGGCCATAGCGTTCAGGCGAGCCGGCCAGGGCGATCGGTTCAAGGGCGGAAAGAACGGCGAGCATGGCCGACTCGCTCTCCTTTTCGAACAGGTCGGCATTGACCACCCCGTCGGCACTGAGCACGGTGGTGCTGAGCTCAGAGTGCTCCGCCAGCCGGGTGGCCCTGGTTACAACCGCCTGAACGGCCGTCAGGTCCCCGCTGCGGCGCAACTGCACCAGCAGGGCCACCCGCTGCCGCGCGTCCTCAGGGTCCCCCAGCACCCTTTGCAGCGCCACGGTCTCGCCTGCGGCAGCCTGCACCAGGTCGCCGTCCATGCCGTCCTCCTCCAGCAGGGTCAACAACCTCTGGCGCAGGAATTCAGCCAGATTGTTGGCGAGGGCCTGCGGCTCTACGCCAAGGTGGGGCAAGAGCTGGGCCCAGTGGAGGGCACAACGCTCCAGCAGGGCGGTCAGGTCGAGGCGCCAGCCCCTATCCCAGAGAATCTGCAGCAGTCCCTGACCGGCGCGGCGCAGGGCGTAGGGGTCGGAGGAGCCCGTCGGCCGCTCTCCTTTGGCATAGATGCTCAAGAGCAGCTCCAGCCGTTCAGCAAGGGCCAGCACGGCGCCGGCAGGGGAGCTGGGCAGGCCATCTCCTGCTCCCCGGGGCAGGTAGTGCTCCAACACAGCCAGGGCGACGCCACGGGGCTCCCCCTCGGCCAGGAGGTACTTGCCGCCCATAGCCCCCTGCAGTTCCGGGAACTCGCCGACCATCTGGCTCACCAGGTCGTGCTTGCAGAGGTGGGCGGCCCGGCGGGCCAGCTCAGGGGTGCCGGCCGGGAGCTCCAGCTGCTGGAGCAGCACATCGGTGCACCATTCCAGCCGTTCGGTGCGCTCCAGCAGGCTGCCCAGTCCTGCGGCGAAAGTGACGCGGGCGAGCTGGTCGCGGCGGTCAATACTGGCCACGGCGCGGTCGGCACTGACAAAGAACTCGGCATCGGCAAGGCGGGCCCTCAAGACCCGCTCATTGCCGCGGGCCACGGTGGCCGCCGCCGCGGGCAGGCCATTGCTGATGCAGAGGAAGCGGGGCAGCAGGCTCTTGCGGGCATCTAGGCCGAGGGGGTCGTTGCTGCGCCCCTGGCGGTAGAGCGGCACATAGCGCTGGTGGGACCGCATCACGGTGCACAGCACCTCGGCGGGGAGGTCGAGGTAGCGCTCAGCAAAGCGGCCTTCCAGCAGGGAGGGCGACTCGACCAGATCGACCAACTCGTCAAACAGGCTGTCGGGCAGGTCGGCATCCGCCTGGTGGGCGGCGGCGGCCTGGTCCACGGCCGCCCGGATCAGTTCGGCGCGGCGATCCCGATCCACCACGACCCCCGCAGCAGCCATGGCAGGGAAGTAGGCCTGGGCGCTGCCAATCGCTACGGCGGCGCGGTGGAGTCGATGGCCCCGGCTCACCGTGGTGGTGCTGATGGCCGGGTCGCTACCTACCAGGGAGACCGGTATCGGCAGGGCATCCAGATAGGCCAAAAGCCAGCGGACGGGCCTGGAAAAGCGGATCTCCCCGGCGCCCCAGCGCATGAACCGGCGTCCCTGAAGGGCAGCGAGCCAGAGCGGGATCTGCTCTGCCAGCACAGTCACCGTCGGCAGCCCCGCCGCGACGCAGCGGGCAAAGACAAAGGGACCCTTGGGGGTATCTCGGCTCCGCAACGCCTCGGCAGCCACACCACATCGTCTGGCAAAACCCAGGGCCGCAGCGGTCGGCTGGCCGTCCTTCCAGCCCTGGGCCGAAGGAGGGCCCTTGCGCTCCTCTTCCAGGTCTGGCTGGCGCTCCGGCAGCCCTTCCACCCAGACCACCAGCCGCCGGGGCGTGCTGGTGCAGCGAATATCGCTGGAACTCAGCCGCAGGCTGGCCAGATCGCGGCCCACCAGTTGCTGGAGCTGGGGCAGGGCCAGCCGGGCAAAATCGGCGGGCATTTCCTCGGTGCCGATTTCGAGCAGGAAGGTCGACAAGGGGCCAGGGCAAACCAGCGCGACTGTATTGAACGCCGTTCGCTAACTTCAGGGTCGTCGAGCGTTGTGCCCAGGACCCGATGCCAGATGTCATGGACGGATCCAGTAGTAGCCAAGCTTCTACCAGTAAGCCCCCGTCAAAGAGCCCGTCCAAATTTGAACAGCTCAAGACCAACAGCGGCCACCTGAAGGAGCCGCTGCTCGGGGAACTCGGCAACGAAGCTCCCAATTTCAGTGATGGCGCGATCCAGATCCTGAAATTTCACGGCAGCTACCAGCAGGACAACCGTGACAACCGCCGCAAGGGGGAGGAAAAGGATTGGCAGATGATGTTGCGGCTGCGCAACCCCGGCGGCCGGGTTCCAGGCGGGCTCTATCTGGCAATCGACGAGCTGGCCGACAGGCTCGGCAATGGCACCCTGCGGGCCACCACCCGCCAGGCCTTCCAGATGCACGGCGTCCACAAGGAAAACCTCAAGGAGGTGATCGGCACGATCGTGCGCCAACTCGGCTCCACCCTCTCGGCCTGTGGGGACATCAACCGCAATGTGATGGCTCCGGCCGCACCCTTTGAGAAAGGTGCCTACCCGGCCGCCCGCCAGCTGGCCGATGACATCGCCGACCTGCTGACCCCCCAGGCAGCCGAAGGCTCCTACCTCGACATCTGGGTGGACGGCGAGCTCAGTTACCGGATCAAGCCCAGCAACAGCGTAAAAACAGTCAGGGCCCGGCAGCTGGAGGGCGGAGTTTTCAGCGGCGACAGCAGCGAACCTCTCTATGGGGCCACCTATCTGCCGCGCAAATTCAAGGTGGCCGTCACCGTTCCCGGGGACAACTCGGTCGACCTGCTCACCCAGGACATCGGCCTGGTGCTGTTCTGCGATCCCCAAGGCAGAGCCAAGGGCTGCAACGTCTACGTGGGCGGTGGCATGGGCCGCACCCACAACAAGGAGGAAACCTTCGCCCGCACGGCCGACCCCCTCGGCTACGTAGCCAGCGAACACCTGCTGGATCTGGTGCAGTCGATCCTGGCCCTGCAGCGAGACCACGGTGACCGGGAGCAGCGGCGCCATGCCCGGATGAAGTATCTGATCCACGACCGCGGCGTGGCCTGGTTCAAGCAGGAGCTCCAGGCCAGCTATTTCGGCCATCCGATCAAGGCCCTGCGGCCTGAGCCAAAGGCCAAGCTCGAGGATTACCTCGGCTGGCACCGCCAGTCCAAGGGCCTTTGGTTTGTCGGCTTGCCGGTGCTCAGCGGGCGGCTGGCCGGGGAGCTCAAAGCCGGCCTGCGCCAGCTGGTGGCCACCTACAAACTCGAGGTGCGGCTCACCCCAAACCAGGACGTGCTGCTCTGCAACATCGGCACGGCCCAGCGCTCAAGCGTGCGCGAGGCCCTGGCGGCTCTGGGTTACGAAGCTCCGGAGCAAACCGCCCCCCTGGCGCGCCACGCCCTGGCCTGTCCCGCCCTGCCCCTCTGCGGCCTGGCGGTGACCGAGGCGGAGCGGATTCTTCCAGCGGTGCTGGAGCGACTCGACACCCTGCTGCAGCGCAATGGCATCTCCAGGTCGGTGCTGGTGCGCATGACCGGCTGCCCCAATGGCTGTGCCCGCCCCTACATGGCCGAAATTGGCCTGGTGGGCAGCGGAGTTGACCAATACCAACTGTGGCTCGGCGGCACCCCCAACCTCAGCCGTCTGGCCGAGCCCTACCTTGAAAAAATGGCCCTGGCCGATTTGGAGGTCACCCTGGAGCCCCTGCTGCAGGCCTGGCAAGGGGCCGGCGGGCGCAGCAGCCTGGGGGATTTCGTAACCAAGAGTGGCCGCCCGGCAGTTGATGCCTGGTTGGCGGCCGGGCTTCAAACTTCCGAGCCCTCCTCTTTGCCCACCCGGCCGTAGCGGGCCTGGCTGGCACCACTGCGCCAGGCCCACAGCTGGTCTCCCCAGCTGAAGTGCCACCACTCGTTGGGATGCTGGACAAAGCCGGCGGCAGCCATCGCCTCGGCCAGCCAGTGCCGGTGCCGGTGCCAGCGAGCCGCCTCCCCGCCCGGATCTAGCCGGGCGGCGGCGGCATGGAAGGCCGGCTCCGATATGGGCCCGATTGCATCGATGGCGCCACCCATGGGCAGGGGCGCTCCGCAGCCATCGGCCAGGGTGAGGTCCACCGCCGCTCCAGTGCTGTGGGGGGGCGGCGTGGCGGGATCCCCACTCGGGGGCGCCCAGAAACGCCCCACTTCAGCAGCCACCAGGGCCCGTTCCGGCGAGTCGGCATCGGGATCAACGCCGAGGCGGCGGCATTCAGCCACCAGGGCGTGGCGCACCATGAAGCGCTGCACTGCCAGGGGACGCCAGCCATCAAAGATGGCCAGGCGCAGGTCTGGGTGCTCCAGCTGCAGGGCCTGCTGCGCCTGGAGCAACCGATCCACCACCCCGCTGCGCAGCAAAAAGGGATTGCCATCGGGGCCGTAGGGCGCCCCCAGGGCCAGGTAGGGATGGGGTTCCAGCCGCCCCAGGGCCCCAGCTATGGGCAGCAGCGGCTCACCGCAGTCGTGGATCGGAATCGGGCTCCAGGGACGCAGGGGCATGGCGGTCAATTGGGCGGTTAATTGAGGCGGGCGGCCTGGTCCATCTGGCGGCGCCGTTGCTCGGCCAGGGCCTGGGCCAGACCCGGATGGGCCAGCAGGCTGGGATCGGCCTGGGTAATTTCCTGGGCCACGGCCCGGGCCCGTTCCAGCACCTCGCCATCGTCGGTGAGGCTGGCCAGGGCGAGATCGGGCAGGCCCGACTGACGGGTTCCCAGCACCTGGCCCGGCCCCCGCAGGCGCAGGTCCATCTCGGCAATCTCAAAGCCGTCGCTGGAGCGCACCAGCAGTTCCAGCCGCTGGCGGGCCAGCACGTTGCTGCTGTCGTTGATCAGCAGACAGTGGGAGGCGGCCGCCCCCCGGCCCACCCGGCCGCGCAGCTGGTGCAACTGGGCCAGGCCGAAGCGCTCGGCATGGTCGATCAGCATCACGCTGGCCTCGGGAACATCCACACCTACCTCCACCACCGTGGTGCTCACCAGCACCTGGGTGTCACCGGCGGCAAAGGCGGCGATGGCAGCCTGCTTGTCGGCGCTGTTGAGCCGACCATGCAGGAGGCCGACCCGCAATTCGGTAAACACCTCTTCCTTGAGCTGGTGATAGACCTCCACGGCCGAGCGCAGGTCGAGTTTTTCCGATTCTTCCACTAGGGGCAGCACCACATAGGCCCGTTGGCCCAGGGCCACCTGTTCGCGGATCAACCCATAGGCCCGCTGCCGCTGGCTGCCCTTGAGCAGGACGGTGCGGATCGGCTGGCGCCCGGGAGGCAGACCATCGATCTGGCTGACGTCGAGGTCGCCATGCACCGAGAGGGCCAGGGTGCGGGGGATCGGCGTGGCCGTCATCGTCAGCAGGTGGGGCTGGAGCCCCTTGGCCAGCAGGCGATTGCGCTGGCGCACGCCAAAGCGATGCTGTTCATCCACCACCACCAGCCCCAGGCGGTCGAACTGCACCGGGTCTTCCAGCAGGGCGTGGGTACCCACCAGCAATTGCAGCTGGCCATTGGCCAGGTCTTGCAGCAGGGCCCGGCGCCGGGGGGCGGGGGTTGAGCCGGTGAGCAGGGCCGAGCTGACATGGAGCTGGGGCAGCCACTCACCCAGCTTGCGGTAGTGCTGCTCGGCCAACACCTCGGTTGGGGCCATCAGGGCCCCCTGACAACCGGCCTCGATGGCGCAGAGCAGGGAGGCCAGGGCAACGACGGTCTTACCGCTGCCCACATCGCCCTGCACCAGGCGGGCCATCGGCTGGGGGCGGGCCAGGTCGGCCCGGATTTCGGCCAATACCCGCTCTTGGGCCTGCGTCAGCGCAAAGGGCAGGATGGCAAGGAAACGCTCCACCAAGCCCTCCCCACCGGGCAGCAACAGCAGGGGTGGGGCCTGGCGCTGACGGAGCTGATGTCGGCGCTGGGCCAGAGAGAGCTGGAGCAGCAGGAATTCGTCAAACACCAACCGGCGCCGGCTGGCCTGCAGCTGCTCCTGGTTGGCCGGGGCATGGATCTGGGTGAGGGCATCGGCACGGCCTATGAGCCCCTGGCTGCGGCGGATCGACTCCGGCAGGGGGTCAGGCCAATCCCGCAGCAAGGGCAGCACCGCTGCCACCAGCTGGCGCAGACGGTCGGCCCCCAGGCCCTCGGTGAGTCCATAGACGGGCAGCATCCGGCCGATGGCGCCTGAGCGCACCGGCGCCTGGGCCGACTCCAGCACCTCGATCAGGGGATCCTGAAATGCCGGGCCGTAGGCAGTTTCCTTGACCAGCCCACTGACGGCGACGGTGGCCCCGGGCGGATACTGGCGCTGCTGGGTTTTCAGCCAGCCGGGGCTCGAAAAACGCTGGCCGGCAAAAAAGCGGCTGACCCGGATACGACCGGTGCAGTCGACAAGTTGCAACTCCAGAATCGAGAGGTTGGGATTGCGGGGGCTGGCAAAGGCGTGGCTGCGGCGCACCGTGGCCACGATCGTGGCGGTGCGCCCGGGCTCCAGGCCAGCGATCCGCACCAGATTGGCGTAGTCGAGGTAGTCGCGGGGGTAGTAGTGAAGGAGGTCGCGCGCCAGCAGCAGGCCCAGCTGGGCCAGCCGGCTGGCCGTCTTGGGGCCGACCCCGGGGATCTCGGCGAGGGGGGTATCGGCATTGAAATTCCTGACGGCGCCAGCCTTAGCGCTTGGCTGGCTGGCTGGCACCAGCCGCAACCGGGGTGGGGCCACGGCCAGCACGGGGCGATGGGCCTGGCGCAGGGCATGCAGGCGCTCCCGGCATTGGCGCACCAGCGACTGGCGTCTGGCCAGGGAGAGCTCGTCATAGCGGAGGAAACCCTCGCGCAGGGCAAGCACCCGCTCCAGCTCCGCCGCCGGCAGCCCCTGGGGCCCCTGCTGCAACTGCTGGGCCAGGAAGGCACTGAAGCAGCTCTGCCGCCCCTTGAGGTTGGCGAAGCCCCGGGCGGCCTCCAGCCCCAACGCCTGCTGCAGGGGCTGCAGCCAGGGCTCTAGGGCGGCAGGCTCGGCGCTGGCGGGGCTGGGTTGATGTCCTGCAGCCACAACTGTTCCGCCTCGAGCGCCTGAACGCGCCGCTGGGTGCGGCGATAGTGCTGGGCCATTCTGCGCACCTCCTGGACATGCTGCTGGATCCGGGTGCGGCAGGTGCGCAGTTTGGCGAGCTCAAGTTCGAGATCCGCCGGCCGCAGCAAAACCGCCATGGCCTCAATGCGACCCAGGTCGGGTTCCATCCCCAGGGGCAGGGGCAAGCGCAACAGGTTGGCTGGAGCTTCCACCAGCTCAAGCTCACCGGCGAGGGCAGCATCCAGCAGGTTCAACGGCACCACGGTGCGGCTGATGCCAAGCCGCAGCAGCTCCCCATTGAGGGCATGGGAGAGGTTGCGCAGGCGACGACTGAGGGCCAGCTCGAAACCACCGATCCAGGCCAAAAGCTGGTCTGGGGTGGTTGGCAGCCCCTCCCCATCCCATGGGCTTGGAGCGGAGGGAGGGACCTTGCCCTGCCAATCCTGGAAGGCCTCGGCCAAAACCGCAAGCATGGAATCCTGGCCGCCATCCCCATCGCCATCCCCATCACTATCTCCATCGCTGTCGCCATCCCTATCGCCCTCGCCCTCGCCCTCCCCATCGGATTCGGCGGGCCCAGCTGGCTGGGGGCGCTCACCCCGGGGGGTAAGGAAATCTGAGCTGATCGGCAAGGCCATACCCAGGTGGACCGAGCCCTCGCGCCCTTTGTCTCGCCCTTCTTCGGGCCCTTGCTCTGGCCCTTCCTCCTGCTCGGCCCCGAACTCGGCGATCGAGTCGAGCACCCGGCGCCGCTGGCTGCGCCGCTCCCGTTGCTGCTGCCGGGCGATCTGGGCGGCGTGACCCACGACCCGCTCCAAGCTGAGCAGGCCGTTGGCGCGCTGCACCAGCTGGACAAGCCGACGGTGCAGCAACTGGCGGCTGGACGGCTCCAGGCCGCCGTAGCGGTCGGGGTAGACCTGGGTTGCCAGATGGAAGCAGGCCTGCTGGACCGCCGCCAGCAGGCCATCGCGCAGCACCTGGAGGTAGAGGGCCAGGTGGTTTTCCAGCTTCGGATTGGATGCCAGCAGCTGACTCTCCAGCTCCTTGAGCTGGCGAGCTGCGGCCTCCAGAACCAGCAAGGAGCGCCCGCTCAGCTGGCCTGGGACATCGCTGCCACCTCAGCGGCGAAATCAGCTTTCTCCACCTCAATGCCCTCACCGAGGGTGAAGCGGTTGAAGCGACGCACCTGGATGTTTTCGCCCACCTTGCCGGCCACCTGCTTCACCATTTCGGCCACGGTGACGGAACTGTCCTTGATGAAGGGTTGGTCCAGCAGGGCCAGTTCCTTGAGTCGTTTGCCAATGCGACCCTCAACGATCTTGACCTTCATCTGGTCTGGCTTGCCCGCCAGGTCATCGCGACCCATCTCAATGGCCTTCTCACGATCGGAAACCGCCGCGGGGATCTGGTCCACGCTCACGTATTCCACGCTCGGGCAGGCGGCAATCTGCATGGCCACATTGCGCAGCAGCTCCTGGAAGCCTTCGCCCCGGGCGACGAAGTCGGTTTCGCAGTTGACCTCCACCAGCACACCGACGCGGGCGCCGGTGTGGATGTAACTGCCGATGGCACCTTCGGCCGCAACGCGACCCGACTTCTTCTCAGCGGTGGCAATGCCTTTCTGGCGCAGCCATTCGACGGCCTTGGAGGTATCGCCGGAGCATTCCGTGAGGGCCTTCTTGCAGTCCATCATTCCTGCGCCGGTTTGGTCGCGCAGTTCCTTGACGAGCTTTGCCGAAATCTCAGCCATGGGGGGATGGGGAACGGAAAAAATAGATAGGGGGTTGGAGGGATCAGCCCTCCTCTTCACGGCCCTGGTCATGGGCACCCTGACGACCTTCGTTGATCGCATCAGCTAGCCGCCCGAGCACCAGCTGCACCGAGCGCACGGCGTCGTCGTTGCAGGGAATCGGCACGTCGCAGAGATCGGGGTCGCAGTTGGTGTCAAGCATCGACACCAGGGGAATATCCAATTTACGCGCCTCGAGCACGGCGTTGGTTTCCCGGCGCTGATCCACCAGCACCACCACGTCGGGCAGGCGGCGCATGTTTTTGAGGCCGCCGAGATATTTCTGGAGCCGCTCCAGCTCGCGGCGCAGCACCGCCGCTTCCTTCTTGGGGCGCAGGGCAATGGCGCCTGAGCTCTCCATCCGCTCCAGGTCTTTGAGACGGTCGATGCGGGCCCGCATGGTGGTCCAATTGGTGAGCATGCCGCCCAGCCAGCGCTGGTTGACGTAGGAGGCACCGCAGCGGTTGGCCTCGATGGCGATCACCTCGGAGGCCTGCTTCTTGGTGCCGACGAACAGGAAGCGTTTGCCACTGCGGGCGGCGCTGCGGGTCCATTTGTAGGCGTTGTTCATGCAGACGGCTGTCTGCACAAGATCGATGATGTGAACGCCGTTGCGCGCGCAGTAGATGTAGCGCGACATCTTCGGGTTCCAGCGACGGGTCTGGTGCCCGAAGTGGGCGCCCGCCTCCATCATTTCGGAGAGAGTGACGACAGCCATGGTGGGGTGTGGGGGGTTTCGGGTTTGCCTCCACCTGCCAGGGATCCGAAGCTGTCCAACCGGCACGGATGGCCGATGGGAAATCTCGCTCGGATCACCCGAAACACGCAGGTGTGCGGAGTGATTGGAACTTGATCACCCTATCAAATCGGGCTGCTTTGAACCTTGGTGGCAGCGAGGATCCGGGCCTCAGCAAACAGGCTCCTGACCCCGAGGCGGTTGAGTGGCAGTCGCAGCAATTCCATCGCCATGGCGGCCTGGCCGCCGCGGATCAGCCAGGCGAGCAGGGGCCTCAAACTGCGCTCGTTGAGCAGGCCCCCCAGGGTGAGAAGCTCCCAGAGCAGCAGATGCAACCAGGTGTACTGGACGATGAATCTCACCCGCAGGGTGGGGTGCTTGAGGAAAAACACCAGGCCCATTTTTGCCCGCTCCCGCTCCACCCGAATCAAATCGGGAATCTGCTCCAGCCGCAGGGCCGGATGCCAGTGGTAGCCCACCGCCTCGGGGCAGCGCACCAGCACAACGCCCAGCCGGCGCAGCCGTTCACCGAGTTCGAGGTCTTCCCAGCCATAGAGCCGGAAGCGGGTGTCGAACAGGCCCGCCCGCTCCAGTAGCTGGCGCTCAATGGCCACGTTGCCCGTGGCGAAATAGGCGAAGGAGAGATCGCGCAGCTTGTGGGGCTCGCCGGTGGGCTGGTCAAAGTTGGCCGTGTTGATCACTGCGCCGTAGGTGAAGCAGGGGCGATGACCGGGCCGGCTCCAGTGGCGTTGCAGGGCCTGGGCATGGCAACTCAGGAAGCTGGGGGTGACCACCAGATCGCTGTCGATGAAGACGATCACATCGCCCCTTGCCCCTTGCACCCCCCGGTTGCGGGCTGCAGCTGGGCCCCCATGCTCCTGCCTGATCAGCCGTAGGTGGGGCAGCTCGGCTGCGTGGTCAGCCAGCCAGCCCAAGGTGGCATCGGTGGAGCCGTCGTCCACCAACACCACCTCATAGCCGCTGATTGGGGCGGCCAGCTGCTGATCTTCCAGGGCCAGCAGACACTTGCGCAGGATCGGCAGCCGGTTGTAGGTGGGGATGACGACGCTCAGGAACATGGGTCGCCTGGAGGGCTGAACAAGAAAAAAGGGATCCCTGCGGATCCCCCAAGCAAGGCGCTAGAGGCGCTGATCAATCAGCGGCGCCACCGTTGTTGGCGGTGCCGGTCACGCCATTACCGGCGCCCTCGCCCCGGCCGTCGTTGCGCAGCTTGCGCTTCTTGAACTTGCGGGCGTAGGCGCGGTTGCGCTCCTGCTTTTCCTTCTTGAGATTTCTGCGCTTGGACATGCGGGAGGCAACCTGGGGTGGGTCAGCTCACAAGCCTAATCAATCGCATAGGCCCCCTGGCTGAGCCGGCCATCCTCCATCTGCACCAGGCGGTCGGCCACATCGAGAATGCGGGGATCGTGGGTGACCATCAGCACGCCGCAGCCCTGGTCCTTGGCCAGGCCCTTGAGCAGCTCCACCACCTCGCGGCCGGTGCGGGAATCGAGCGAGGCAGTCGGTTCATCCGCCAGCAGCAGCTGGGGCCTGGCCGCCAGGGCCCTGGCTATGGCCACCCGCTGCTTCTGGCCCCCGGAGAGGTCGTGGGGCAATTTGTCCAGGTGGTCCTGGAGGCCAACGGCGCGCAGCCATTCGCGGGAGCGGTCGCGCCGGGCCCGATAGCTCAGGCCCTCGAGCAGGTCGGCGCCCATCTGCACATTCTGCTCGGCGCTCAGGCAGCGCAGCAGGTTGTGACCCTGGATGATCATGCCGATGCGACGGCGCAGGCGCAGCCTGACGGCAGCGCTGGCACCCCGCAACTCCTCGCCGAACACCTGCACCGAACCCTCCTGAACCTGGCGCAGGGCACCGATCAAGGTCAGCAGGGTGGTCTTGCCGCAGCCGGAGGGCCCCGTCAGCAGCACCACCTCCCCGGCCTCAACGCTGAGACTGATATCAATGAGCACCTGGCGACGCATGGCGCCGCTGCCGAAGTGATGCTTCAGAGCGCAGAGGCGCAGCATCGGGGCCATCAGAAGATCTCCGCCGGATCCGCATCGGCCAGCTTGCGCATGGCCAGCAGGGCCGAACCCATACACATCACCAGAATCATGATGAAAACGGTCAGGGCCCTGGTGGTGTCCATCGTCACCGGCAGCTGGGTGGCGTTGCGCACCACCAGGTAGAGCCCCTGACCGGCCGCGTAGGCCGGCAGGTAGCCGAAGGTGGCCAGCAGCAGGCCCTCGCGCGCCACCACCCCAAGCAGGCTGGTCAGCCGGTAGCCCATGGCCATCAAGGTGGCGTATTCGGGCAGGTGGTCACTCACATCGGAGTAGAGGATCTGGTAGACGATCACGCAGCCCACCACAAAACCCATGGCGGCGCCGAGGGTGAAGATGAAGCCGATCGAGGTGCTGGAGCGCCAGTAATCCTGCTCAAAGGCAATGAAGCCGTCCTTGGTGAGCACGGTGACGTCGGCGGGCAGCCGCCGTTTGAGCCGAGCCGCCACTTCAGCCGGATCTGAGCCGGGCGTAAGCCGGATCAGGCCCACCTCAATGCTGCCGGGCGGGGTGTTGGGCAACAGGCGCAGGTAGGTTTCGTGGCTGGTGAGCAGGTTGCCGTCGGCGCCGAAGGAGGTGCCAAGCGCCACCAGGCCCGCCACCCGCACCCGCTGACCACTGATTTCACTTTCCACGGTGCGGCCGGAGCGGAACCAAGCGGCCACCGGGCCGAATTCGGGCCGGGAGAGCTCGTCGAACAGCACCCGGCCCCGGTCTTGCAGCAACTTCGCCTTGCGGGCCAGGGAAGGATCGGTGAACAGGGGGTCGGCTGGCTCAAAGCCCAGGGTGAGAATTGAACGGGTGGCGCGGTTTTCAGGATTGCGCCAGAGCAGCAGGTTCCAATGCACCGGCGTGATGCCGACCACGGCGGGATCGGCCATGGCCTGCACCAGCCGGCGCCGGGGGAACCCCGCCATGCTCACCGAGCTGCTGGAGCGGGGGCTGATCAGCACCAGATCGGCATCGAGCAGGCGATGGATCGTCACGCTGGCATCGAAGAGGCCGTCGCGGAAGCCCAGCTGCATGAACATCAAGATGCCGGCAAAGGCAATGCCGGCCAGGGCCACCAGCAGGCGCATCGGCTGACGGGTGAGCAACAACCAGGCCAAGGGGATGCGGCGGCCCTGCCACAGGCGGGCAAACATCAGCGACCTGGCGGAGAGTTGCCGGCCCCGAGGCGGGCAATTACCTTCAGGCCCGTCAGGGCACGCACCCGCTGGCTATCGGCTGGGGCAAGGGCCACCCGCACCTCGACAATGCGGGCATCGGCGTCGCCGGTGGGGTCGGTGGAGAGCAGGCTGCGCTGCCTCACCTGGGGACTGATCCGGATCACCCGACCCTGGAGCTCGCCCTGGAAACCTCCGTTTTCGCTGATCAGGGCGACCGGCTGGCCGGGACGCACCCGGCCCACATCGCTTTCGTAAACCTCAACCAGGGCCTGCATCCGGCTGCTGGCCCCAAGCTCGAGCACGCCGCTATCCCCAGGCCGCTCCCCCACCCGGGCGTGCAACTTCAATACGGTGCCGCCGATGGGAGCTCGCAGCTCGGTGAGCTCGAGTTCTCTATGAACCTTCTGCAGCTCCAACCAGGCCTCCCGGCGCTCCCCCTGGAGGGCGAGCAGGGCCGTTTCCCGGGTGTCCAATTCGCCGCTGGGTATGGCCCCGGAGCGGCTGAGGCTGCGATAGCGGTGGATGTCTCGGGTCTGCACCGCCAGGCGCTGGTCGAGATTGCCAATTCGGGCGGCGAGCAACCCCTGCTGGGCCCGCAGGCTGGGGCCCGAATCGAAGCTGGCCAGCAACTGGCCCTGGCGCACCTCATCGCCCTCCTCCACCAGCAACTGGCTGATCCGCGGACTGCCGCCAATGCCACTGATCGGCGCGGCCAGCACGCGCACATCCCCGTCGGGTTCGAGGCGGCCGAGGGCGGCCACCGCCTCTGGCCGGCCCGGCTGGACGGGAACGGCCGGGGGGGTGACCAGGGCAGGGCGCTGCTGGCGGCTGATGCCCACCACCAGCAACAGCAGCAGGACCCCGCCGCCGAGCCACCAGGCCCAGCTGGGCACGGCCCGGAGCGCCTTTTTCACGGAGCCGGCGGATCGTCGAAGAGCAGTTCCTCGATGTAGCGGTCGGCCCAGGCTGGGTTGAAGGCCTTCTCCAGCACCCTGCGGGTTTTGTCGTTTTGTTTCTGCTGCTTGCAATAGTGGAGCTGGCCCTGCCATCGCTCAACCGTAGCGGGATGCTGCGGCGGCTCGGCGCTGGCCGAATTGATTGCCGCCGTCAACACCTCCAGCAGGCCTGAGACCTCCGCGAGAAAGGCCGTTTCCTCCGCCGGGCTGGTGGGGCGCACAAAGCGCACAAAGGGGGAAAAAATCGACCCCCAGCCAGGCAGCTCTCGCTCCTGGCTGAAGCCAACCCGGGGCCGGGCGGCGAGGGCGGCGCTGATGCCAGCCGGCAGGGCTGGCCCCACCGGGGAGAGATCGACGATGGCGGCGGAAACTCCGGCCGGGCCAGCCACGATGTCTGCACCGAAGATGGGCAGATCAAAACGCGGATCGGGGAAGAGCACGCAGTGCAGGATCTGCAAACCATTGCCGAGCCGGGCCGTCTCCAGGTGCAGCTTGCGCAGGCCGCGGCACTGGCGCAATTCGTTGCGGATAAACAGGGCCTCCCCATCCAGGCTGCCGCTGATGGCCTCAAGTTCGGGGTTGACCGCCAGGGGGGCCAGCTCGGGCAGTTCCAGCCAGGCCTGGCGGATCAGCCCTGCCAGGCGATCCACCAGGGGGTGGATCCCCCCGGGGCTGGGAATGGCTGGATCCTGACGGGATGGGGCAGCGGAACTCAAGGGGAGATGGCAGCCAGCAGAATGCAGATCCTGCCACGCATCTGAGCCTTGACATCGGCCCCGACCGCACCCCAGTTGCCAGGCCTGGCCGAGCCCACTGAGCTCCAGCTGGCCAACGGCGCCACGCTTGTCCAGCTGCCGCTGGCCGATTCTCCCCTGGTGTGTCTCGACTTCTGGTGCCGGGCCGGCAGCATCTTTGAGAAAGCCCCGGAAAGCGGTCTGGCCCACTTTCTCGAGCACATGGTTTTCAAGGGCAGCCAGCGGCTGGGTCCGGGCGAATTTGACCTCAAAATTGAGGCGATGGGCGGCAGCAGCAATGCCGCCACGGGCTTCGATGACGTGCACTACCACGTGCTGGTGCCCCCCGAGTCGGCAGCCCAGGCCCTGGAGCTGCTGCTGGATCTGGTGCTCCATCCCAGCCTCGAACCCCGGGCCTTTGAAATGGAGCGCCAGGTGGTGCTCGAAGAGCTGGCCCAAAGCGAGGACCAGCCCGACGAAATCGCCCTGCAACAGCTGCTCCGGCTGGGCTGTCCGGGCCATGCCTACGGCGAACCGATCCTGGGGCGCCGCGAGCTGCTGGCCGCCCAGACGCCCGAGGCCATGGCCGATTTCCACCGGCGTCTCTACGGCGCCAATCGCTGCGTACTGGCCCTCTGTGGGGGCGCCGACTTCCTGCAGCTCAAAGAAGGGATCGCTGCCAGCGCCCTGGCCCAACTGGGCGCGATCGACGAACCGCCGCCGCCGCCAGCCCTGGCGGTGCAGCCCGGGCTGCATCGGATCACGGTGCCCCGGCTGGAATCGGCCCGGCTGCTGATGCTCTGGGGCCTGCCCCCCGCCAGCGATCTCCACGGCGTGATGGGAGCAGACCTGCTCACCACCGTGCTGGCCGAGGGGCGGCGCAGCCGGCTGGTGGAGCGGCTGCGGGAGCAACTGCGCATTGTCGAGAGCATCGATCTGGACCTGCACGTGATGGAGAGCGGCAGCTTCGCCCTGCTGGAGGCGATCTGCGAAGCCGATGAACTCGGCGCCGTGCACCGGGCCATTGCCCAGGTTTGGGCTGAGCTCCAGGAGCAGGGCTTGACCAAGCCGGAGTGGCTGCGGGCCCAGCGCCTGGTGGCCAACGGCTATCGCTTTGGCCTGGAGGCCGCGGGTGGACTGGCCGGCCTGATCGGCAACAACCGGCTTTGGGGGCGGCACCAGGCCCTGGCCCTGCCCCTGGCCGAGATCGAGAGCTGGAGCAGCCGGGATCTGCTGGGCCAGGTGGTGCCCCTGCTGGATCCGAGCCGGGCCTGCGTACTTGAAGCGGTGCCGGCATGACCAGTCAACTGGCCAGCTGGCAGAGGACGGAGCTCACGGGGGGGCTGCCCCTGGTCTGGCAACGCCGGCCCGGCCCGGAAATTGTGGCCAGCCGGCTCTGGATTCGGGGCGGCAGCAGCGCTGATCAGCCGGGGCAGCGGGGAGCTGCCCAATTGCTGGCTGGGTTGATGACCCGGGGCTGTGGTGACTACGGCGCCGAAGCCCTGGCCGATCTGGTGGAGGGCCGCGGCGCGGCCCTGCGCTGTGAAGCCAGCGAAGACAGCCTGGTGCTGAGCCTCAAATGTGCCAGCAGTGATGCAGAGCAGTTGTTGCCCCTTTTGGTGGCGATGGCGCGGGATCCCTGGCTGAGCCAGGACCAATTTGAGCTGGAGAGGGACCTCAACCTGCAGAACCTGCTGCGCCAGCGCGAGGATCCCTTCCAGTTGGCCCACGACCAGCTGCGCGGGCAACTGTTCGCCAGCGGCCCCTACGGCCACGACCCCCTGGGGGTGGAGCAGGAGTTGGCTGAACTGCAGAGGGACCAACTTGCAGCGCTGGTGGCGCCCCTAGGGGCTGGGGGCGCCCTGCTAGTGGCCTGCGGGGATCTGCCAGCCCAGCTAGCCGAGAGCTTCGATGGGGCCCTGGAGCCCTTCCCCTGGGCCACGGCCGCTCCGCGCTACGAGCCGGGTCCGCTGGCCCCCGCCTGCGGCCGGCCCATCGCCCTGCTTGAACAGGACACCGAACAGCTGGTGCTGTTGCTCGGAGTTGCCACCGTGCCCCTGGGCGATCCCGATGCCCTGGCCCTGAGGGTGCTCCATGCCCACCTCGGCCTGGGGATGTCCAGCCGGCTGTTTATGGCCCTGCGTGAGGAGCGGGGCCTGGCCTACGACGTGGGCGTTCACCTGCCGGCCCGGCGCGGCGCCACCCCGTTCATCTGGCACCTCTCCACCTCTGCTGAGCGGGCGGGGGAAGCCACCACCGCAGTGCTTGAGGAGTGGCAAAGGCTGCTTGAAACGCCACTCAGCCAAGGCGAATTGGCCCTGGCCAAAGCCAAATACCGCGGCCAGGACGCCATGGGGCGCCAGACCTGCGGCCAGATCGCCGATCGCCAGGCCCTGGTGCTCGGCCATGGCCTGGGCGAGCACTTTGTATCCGAGTGCCTGGATCGGGCCGAGCGGCTCGACGCCGAAACCCTGCTGGCCGTGGCCCGGCGGCACCTGGGGGCCCCGGCCCTCAGCCTCTGTGGTCCGCCCCAGGCCCTGGCAGCAGCCCAGCAGGCCTGGCAACGCCATCCCCTTAACCGGTGAAAGCCAAGCTGGCTGGCTTCAGCTGGCCAGTCTTTAGCTGACCAATCTCAACTGACTCCTCTCAAACAAAAAAATCCCCCGGCGGAAGCGAACGGCCAGCTGGTTGCCGGCCTTGATCGCCGTCACCTCACCCACCTCGGCGGGATCCACCAGGTCGGGCGGACGCAGCATCGGCATCGCGTCAGCGGTTTTGAGGTATCGGGGCTGGACCCTGAGCTGCACGCCTGCTCCCAAGTCGAACTGGTCCATGGGAATAAAAGCTGGTTTAAGGGTAGCGAGGCCGTTGGCGTGACCCCCCAAAATGGATTCCAACCACGGGGGATGACTTGCGGGCCCTAGCCACCTGGAGCGGCGCAATCGCCGGTGTGCTGCTGATCCTGGTCGGTGGGCTGATTCAGGCCGCCGCCCCCCTGCCCGCCGGCAACGGCAGCTGGATGCTGGCAAACCTGCCGATCACCCTGCAGGTGCCCGCCCTGCTAGTTGCGGCCCTGGTGTGCGGCCCCCGCAGCGGCATGCTGGCGGCGGTCGCCTACCTGAGCCTGGGCCTGTTCCAGTTGCCGGTATTCCAGGGCGGAGGGGGCACCGCCTACCTGCTCGACCCAGGCTTCGGCTACCTGGCTGGCTTCATCCCGGCCGCCTGGCTGAGCGGCAAGCTGGCCCGCCAGGCGGGCATGAACGACCTGGTCAACCTGTTTGGGGCGGCGGTGGTGGGGCTGGCAACGGTGCAGCTCTGCGGCCTCGCCAACCTCCTAGTGGGAGCCCTGGCCGGCCGCTGGGGGGGCAACCTGGGCGCCCTACTGATCAGCTACAGCCTCGCCCCCTTGCTGCCCCAGCTGCTGCTCTGCTGTGCCGTGGCCGTGGTGGCCCTGCTGCTGCGCCGGCTGCTGCTGGTGGAACCATGAGAAGGCCCCGAGCCCTGGCCTTCGCCATAGCGGCATTGGTGGTGCTGCTCGACCAGCTCAGCAAGGCCTGGGCCCTCGCCCAGCTGCCGGCCATCGGCACCAAAACCCTGCTGCCGGGCCTGCTTGCCCTGCAGTTGACCCACAACACGGGAGCGGCCTTCAGCCTGTTCAGCGGCAACCCCCAGCTCCTCGGCCTGGTGAGTTTGCTGGTGGCCGTCGGGGCGACCCTCTGGATCCGGCGCCAGGCGGCGATGCCCCTGGCCCGCTGCCTCGGGGTAGGGCTGCTGCTGGGCGGGGCGATCGGCAATGGCCTAGACCGCTGGCGGCTGGGGGCGGTGGTGGATTTCCTGGCCCTGGTGCCGGTGTCCTTTCCGGTGTTCAACCTGGCCGATGTGTCAATCAACCTGGCGGTGCTGTGTTTCGCCATCGAACTGCTGGGGAGCCATGGCCAACGCCAGCCTTGAAGGCCTGCGCCGCCGTTGGCAGAGGTTTAGCCAGCCGGCCACGGCCCAGCTGCGCATCCACCTGCCCGGCCAGCCCACCCGCCTGCTCGCCCTGCACGCAGGCGCCTATCGCATCGGTCGGGACAGGGACTGTCAGATCTGCGTGGATCACCAGGCAGTTAGCCGCCACCACGCCCTGCTGGAGAGGCGCGGGCCCCACTGGCTGCTGAGCGACGAGAACTCAACCAATGGGCTCTGGTGGCAGGGCCGGCGGGTGGCCCAACTGCTGCTGCGCGATGGCGACTGTCTGCGGTTTGGACCCAGCCAGGAGGCGGGCCTGCCCGAACTGGATTTCCAGATCCGGCCCCTGCCCCGCCTGCAGCGGCTGCTGCGGGGGGCCAGCCTGGCCCTGGCGGCCGTGGCATTTGGGGGGCTCAGCCTGCTGGGCCTGTCGCTGCTCCAGGTGCCAATCCGGGGCAGTCTCGCCACCGTGCGCGGCCCGCTGGTGCTCTACGACAGCAAGGGCAAACCCCTGACGACGGCCGATGCCCTGGAGCACCGGGAGCGCCAGGGTCTGCGCGACTACCCCGCCGTACTCATCGATGCACTGTTGGCCAGTGAGGACAGCCGCTTCTGGTGGCATCCCGGCGTGGATCCGGTTGGCACGGCGCGAGCGCTGGTGACCAACGTGCTCGGTGGGCGGGTGCTCGAAGGTGGCAGCACCCTCACCCAGCAGCTGGCCCGCAGCCTCTACCCCGACCAGGTGGGCCAGGGGGAAACCCTGGGGCGCAAGTGGCGCGAATTGCTGGTGGCCCTGCAGCTCGAAGCCCGTTTCAGCAAGCGCGACCTGCTGCTGAGCTATCTCAACCGGGTGTATCTGGGGGTGGGCTGGGGCTTTGAAGACGCCTCCCGCCACTACTTCGCCAAATCCGCCAGCGGGCTGGAGCTTGAGGAGGCCGCCCTGCTGGTGGGTCTGCTGCCCTCGCCCAATGGCTACGACCCCTGTTTCGATCCCCAGGCGGCCCTGGCGGCCCGCAATGGGGTGTTGGCCAAGATGGCTGAAACCGGACGCATCTCGGCGGATCGGGGTCGCCGCGCCAGGCGCAGCCCCTTGCGCCTCTCCCCCAAAGCCTGCGCCGCCAGGGCATCCCTGCGGGGGGCTCCCTTCTATTCAGACCAGGCGCGCCGCGATCTGATCGCCTTAGTAGGTGAGGAGGTGGCGGTAGAGGGGAACTTTTTGATCGACACCCACCTCGACCGGGGCCTGCAGGAACAGGTGGAACGGCTCTTGCGCCAACGGCTCAACAGCAGCAAGGGGCTGGGGGTGGGGGAAGGGGCCGTGGTGGTGATCGACTACCGCTCAGGCGGCATCCTGGCCATTGCCGGCGGGCGGGACTATCGCCAGAGCCAGTTCAACCGGGCCTCCATGGCCCTGAGGCAACCGGGCAGCACCTTCAAACTGATTCCTTACTTGGTGGCCCTGGAACGGGGCAGCAAACCCACAGACCGGATCAGCTGCGCTCCCCTGAACTGGCGCGGTCAGACCTTCGCCAGCAGCTGCCAGGGCAGCCAGAGCCTGATCTCAGCCTTTGCACTGAGCAGCAATACGGCCGCCCTGCGCCTGGCCCAAAGGGTGGGCCTGGAGGCCCTGGTGCAGAAGGCCCAGGATCTCGGCATCACCAGCCCGCTGGCGCCGGTTCCGGGGCTCGCCCTCGGCCAGAGCGAGGTGACCCTGCTGGAGCTCACCGCTGCCTACGCCGCCATCGCCAACGGTGGCACCTGGCATATGCCCACCACGATCCGCCGCCTCACCGACGCCGAGGCCTGCGCCGGCCAGGCCTCGGCCCAGTGCCGTCAGACGGCCACCCTGGCGGCGGGCCGGCGCGTGACCAGTAGCCAAACCGCCAAGACCATGCAGCAGCTGCTGCGTGCCGTGGTGCAGCGGGGCACGGGCCAGATGGCCAGCCTGGGGGGAGCGGAGGGGGGCAAGACCGGCACCACCAACTCCAGCCGCGACTTGCTCTTCGTCGGCTATGAACCCAGGCGCCACTGGGTGGTGGGGATCTGGCTGGGCAACGATGACAACAGTCCCAGCCGGGCCAGCAGCGCCCTTGCGGCAGGCCTCTGGGGCGAGATCATCCGCTCAACGCGGCCCTGAATTGATGCAACCCCTCGCGTGAAAACCCGCACCCGCCTGTGGCTCCTGGCCGGCCTGGCCCTGGTGGCTTTGATCGCCGTGGGGCTGGTGCTGCAGGGCATCAACACCCTCTACCTGCAGCTGAGCTGGTATCTGCCCTACTGGATAGTTCAGCCGGTTTTTCTGCTGATCTTTGCGGCTGGGGCCCTGTTGCTGGTGCAGCTGGCCTGGCCCTGGCTGCGGAGCGCCTGGGAGGCCAGGGGCCGGCCGGCAGCAGGGGCCGAGAGGCCAGCACCAACCAACCGCCGCCAGGCAGCCGCCCAGAACCTGGCGGGCATCGACCAGACCCTTGAGCGGGTCAGGGATGCGGTGGAGCGGGAAGCCCTGCAGCAGGAACGCAAACGGATGGCCGCCGAACTGGAGCGGGGCGACCTGGTGATCGTGCTGTTTGGGGTCGGTTCGGCCGGCAAGACCTCCCTGATCCGGGCCCTGCTGCAGGAGCTGGTGGGTCAGGTTGGCGCCGCCATGGGCTCCACGGTTCAGAGCCAGCGCTACCGCCTGCGACTCAAGGGCCTGCAGCGGGGGGTGTGGCTGGTGGATACCCCCGGCATCCTGGAGGCCGGCGCGGCGGGGTTGGAGCGCGAAATCCTGGCCCGGGAGCAGGCCAGCAAGGCCGACCTGCTGCTGCTGGTGGTGGATGGGGACCTGCGCGCCGCCGAACTGGAGGTGTTCGACGCCCTGGCCAGCCTGGGCAAGCGCCTGATGCTCGTGCTCAATAAATGCGACCTGCGCGGTGAGCAGGAGGAGGCCCGCCTGCTGCAGCTGCTGCGCCAGCGGAGCCGCGGGCGGGTGGCCGCCGAGGATGTGGTGGCGGCCAGTGCGGCCCCCCAGAGCGTGCCGATGCCGGGGGGCAGGCCCCTGCAGCCCGCCCCTGAGGTGGAGCCCCTGCTGCGCCGCATCGCCGTGGTGCTCCATGCCGATGGGGAGGAGTTGATCGCCGACAACCTGCTGCTCCAGTGCCGGCGCCTCAGCCAGGCGAGCCGCTCCCTGCTGGCCCGTCAACGCCGCAGCGACAGCGAGGCGATTGTCGATCGCCACATGTGGATTGGAGCTGGGGTGCTGGCAGTCACCCCCCTGCCGGGCCTGGATCTGCTCGGCGCGGCGGCGGTCAACGCCCAGATGGTGGTGGAGATTGCCCGGGTGTATGGCATCAGCCTCAGCCGCAAGAGCGCCCAAGACCTGGCCCTGTCGGTGGGGCGGACCATGGCCGGCCTGGGCCTGGTCAAGGGGGGAGTGGGGCTGCTGGCCACGGCCCTCAGCCTCAATGTGCCCGCCCTGGTGGTGAGTCGGGCCCTGCAGGCGGTCAGTGCCGCCTGGCTGACCCGGATTGCCGGGCTGAGTTTCATCACCTACTTCGAGCGGGACCAGGAGTGGGGCGATGGCGGCCTGCAGGAGGTGGTGCAGCAGCAATACGACCTCAACCGGCGCGAGGGGGCCCTGAGCCGATTCCTCGAGGCGGCCTTCAACCGGGTGGTGCAGCCCCTGCAGGCAAAGCAGCCGAGCTTGGCGCCCCGGCCTCCGAGCGAGTGAGCTGCACCTCTGCCGCCCCCCCTCCCATCGCCTCCGGTGGCGGCGGCTGGAGCGGACCGCGGCTGTCCAGCACTGCGATCAGGGCCAGGTAGAGCACGCCGATCAGGATCGAAATCGCACCGGTCACGATCGCAACCCAACGGCCCGGCTGGGGTTCGGGCCCGCTCATGGCAGGCCCTCCAGGCTGGCTTGCACGAGGCCCGCGAGGGTTTCGAGGTGCTCGCTGCGGGTGTGGGGATTGCCCAGCACGGCCTTGAGATGGTGGCGGCCGCCGTACTGGGGCCGCGAGAGCATCAATTGGTGCTGGAGCAGGAGCTGGCGTGTCTGCTGGCTCCAGTGCGCCGCCGCCTCGACATCCAGCTGCCGGGGGGTGAAGGCCAGCAGGTGGAAGGAGCCGCAGCGCAACTGCAGACGCTCGCTCGCCCCCAGCAGGGCCTGGAGCTGGCGGCGCCGAGCTATGGCCCCATCCAGCACCGCGCCGATGCCACTGAGACCCAGCTGACGCAGGCCCAACCAGAGCTTGAGCACCTCCGCCGGGCGGGTGCCCTGCAGGCCCGTTTCACCGCCATGGCCCCCGCCCCAGCTGGGCTCCATGTAGGGCAGGCCGGTTTGAAAGGCCTGGGCCAGGGCCTGGGGTTGGGCCAGCAACAGCAGGGAGGAGGTCTTGGTGATGCCCAGCACCTTCTGGGGATTGATCGTGATCGAATCGGCGCGCTCCAGCCCGGCCACCCGGAAACGGTGCGCTGGCACCAGGCCAAAAACGGCACCGATCGCCCCATCCACATGCAGCCACAAACCGCGCCTGGCGCAGAGGTCGGCAATTGCCTCCAGGGGATCCACGGCACCGCGCACGGTGGTGCCGGCCGTGGCCACCACGGCAATCACCGGTTGGCCGGCCCGCTCCAACCGGTCCAGTTCCTGCTCGAGGGCGTGGGGAAGCAGGCGGCCGGCGCCATCCACCGCAATCGGGCAGAGGGCCTCGGGCGGCAGGCCCATCACCGCCAGCGCCTTGGCCATCGAGACATGGGCATCCGCACTGGCGACCACCACCGCCCGACTTTCGGTGGCCAAACCCCGACTGCGCCGGGCGGCAACCAGGGCCATCAGGTTGGAGAGGGTGCCGCCACTGGCCCCCACGCCACCACTGCCCGGGGGCATGCCCAGCTGGCCGGCCAACCAGGCGGTGAGGCTGCGCTCCAGCCGGGTAAGGCTCGGGGAGAGCTCCTCGGCGAGCAGGTTGTTGTTGAGGCCGGCGCAGATCAGATCGGCTGCGATGGAAGCCGCCAGGGGCGGGGGATCCAGGTGGGCCAGGGCGCCGGGATGGTTGGGGTTGTAGGCCCCATCCATCACCAGCTGCAGATCGGCTAGGAGCAGCTCGGGCGCCAGGCCCTGGGCCTCGGGCTCCACCGCCGGCAGCACGCCCAGACCCGGCAGGGGGGAGCGCTGGCTGGCACTCCCCAGCCAGGCGCACAGCTGGCGCGAGGCCAGCTCCAGGAAATCCTGGAGCTGGGGATCCAGATGCTCTGGGCTGGCAAAGGGCAGGGGCTGGATCGCCTGCGGGGCAGGTGGCGAGCTTGCCAACGGGTCAGCAACAGATCTCCCCATTCTCACCTGCGGGCCCCCTGGAAGGTGGACTACAAGGGGGGGGAACCGCGCCAGCAGTTGCCAGTGGCAGTTCCACCAGCAAACAAACCACCGCCTGAGCTGCTGGAGCTCTGGATGGGGCGTGTGTTGCGCCAGGGCGCCAGGGCTGGGGAAAGGGGCGAAATTCCCGTGGCGGCAGTGCTGCTAGATGGACGGGGCAGGTGCATTGGCTGGGGCAGCAACCGCCGCTCAAACGAAGGCGACCCCCTGGGCCATGCCGAGCTGGTCGCCCTGGGGCAGGCTGCACGGCTGCGGCGCGACTGGCGTTTCAACGACTGCACCCTGGTGGTCAACCTGGAACCCTGCCCCATGTGTGCCGGGGCGCTGGTGCAGGCGCGGGTCGGCAGGGTGGTGTTCGGCGCAGCCGATCCCAAGCGCGGGGCCCTGGGAGGTTGTCTCAACCTGGCCAGCCACGCCAGTGCCCACCACCGGCTGGAGGTGGTCGGCGGCCTGCTGGCGGAGCAGGCCTCAGCCCAGCTGGGGGAGTGGTTTAAACGGCGGCGCCAGCAAGGGCTGCCCCGGGGCGGAAGGCCGGCAGCTCGCTTTCAAACAGGTTGAGCAGGCGGTCAACATTTTCGGGCTGGCTGTTGTAGCCCATCAGGCCGATGCGCCACACCTTGCCAGCGAGGGCGCCGAGGCCGCCGCCCACCTCGATGCCGTGGCGGTTGAGCAGATGGAGGCTGAAGGCCTTGCCATCGACGCCGGCTGGGATCCTCACGGTGGTGAGGGTGGGAAGGCGCAGGTGCTGGGGGGCATGGAGTTCCAGGCCCAGGCGCTCCAGGCCTGCCCAGAGGCGCTCCGCATTGCTGCGGTGGCGGGCCCAGGCCGCCTCCAAGCCCTCCTCGGCCAGCAGCCGCAGGGCCTCGCGCAGGCCGAAATTCATATTGACGGGCGCTGTGTGGTGGTAGACCCGATCGCTGCCCCAATACTTGTTGAGCAGGCTGACATCGAGGTACCAGTTGGGCACCTTGCCCTGCCGGGCCAGCATCTTGGCCTCCGCCCGCGGCCCCATGCTGAAGGGTCCGAGCCCCGGCGGGCAACTCAGGCCCTTCTGGGAGCAGCTGTAGGCCAGGTCCACCTTCCACTCATCCAGGTAGATGGGCACCGCCCCCAGGGAAGTCACCGTGTCCAGTAGCAGCAGGCAGTCGTACTTGCGGCAGAGGTCGCCAATCCCCTCGACGGGTTGGCAGATGCCGGTGGAGGTTTCGGCATGCACGATCGCCAGGATCTTGGGGCGGTGGCTCACCAGGGCCTGCTCCAGCTCCTCGAGGCTGAAGGCCTCCCCCCAGGGCTTCTCGATCGTCACGACCTCGGCTCGGTAGCGGCCGGCCATGTCGGCCAGGCGCAGGCCGAAGTAGCCCTTCACCGCCACCAGCACCTTCTCACCGGGCTCGATCGTGTTGGCCAGGGTGGCCTCCATGGCGGCGCTGCCGGTGCCACTCATGGGAATGGTGAGACGGTTGTCTGTTTGCCAGGCGTAGCGCAGCAACTCCTGCACCTCCCCCATCAGCTCGATGTAGAGGGGATCCAGGTGGCCGATCGGGGTGCGGGCCAGGGCCTCGAGCACGGTCGGATGGGCGTTGGATGGTCCCGGGCCGAGCAGCAGCCGGTTGGGGGTGGCGATCGGGGCCAGCGCGAGGCGATGGGCGGAATTGACTGGAGGCAGCACAGGGAGGAAAGCCGGGGCCTGGGTTAACAGCATGGAACCTGAAGCCCTATCGCGCCCGCACGTTGGTGGCGCCAAGGCCGCGGCAGAGGTGCTCGAAGGGGGCGCGCACAGCCGTGGTGTCGGTCACACCGGTATCCAGCAACAGTTCACACACCACATCGGCCAACAGGGCGATGCTGCGCACGGTCGGACCGGTCGGCACCCCCAGACTCTTGTAGGTGTCGTCGAGGCCGTTGAGCACCCGCTCATCGAGGATGGTGGGATCGCCGGCGATCAGGGCGTAGCTGGCGTAGCGGAGGAAATAGTCCATGTCCCGCAGGCAGGCGGAAAGCCGGCGCGTGGTGTAGGCGTTGCCGCCGGGGAGGATCAGCTCGGGATCGGCCAACCAGAGGCGCTGGGCTGCCTCACGCACGATCGCCGCCGCCTCCCGGTTGATCAGCTCCACCGCCGCCAGGCGCAAGCCAGACTCGGAGTAGTAGGAGGAGATCCGATCGATCGCGGAACGGTCGAGGTAGCGGCCCTGCTGGTCGTAGCGACCAATCAGCCCAGTGATGGCATCGCGCATGGCGGGATCTAATCGACGCAGCTGGCCTGGACCGTAGCACTCGCAATCGGCCAAAACCCAGGCCAGGGGGTCGATCTGGGCAAGCTGACAGAAACGGTTACGCAAGCGGCAGCCCGCTGCGGGCGGGAGTCCAAAAGTCTGGGCACACTCATGCTGAAACCCAATCCAGATTTGGGATGAAGCTGCTGCTCTACGGCTTGAACTAAGCCCCAGAACCTCCATGAGGTGCGGGTGATCACGGCACCGCCCTACTTTCCCCAGTGGCAGGCGGTCGCCAACCGCTATAGAAGGGAACAAAGGCGAGGGGTTGCCATCTGGCGGTGTCCCCTGTGGGTGCCAAGGCGCCCGAGTGGACTAAGCAGATTGGTGCACTTGGCAAGTTTTGCCCACAGCAGCCTGCCGGTACTTCTGGCCCAACGGAAGTGGCGACCAGACGTGGCCCTCACGGTGGCAGCAGCCTTCTTCTGTGCACCGGGAGCCCTGCTGCTAGGCAAACTGTGTGGCAAGACCGCAAAAACCTGAGAGCCTGAATCTCCTGCTGCTGAACGAGGATCAGCGTTCTGACGCTGGCTGGTGTTGCCAGCCAATCCGCTTCTGGAATCCCGGCAGGAGGGCTGCTCATCACAGGCGGTCTCTGCCTGAGATGCAATCGGGAATCAAGCTGGCGTCAAGGGTTCAGCAGGACTGGAGTTCGCGATGAGTCAGTCGTCCCGACCCCTGAACAGATACGGGCATAGATCACTGGAGGCACGTATCACCAAAAAACTCCATCAATTCAATTATGTTGACGTTGCTACTCGGTAGGTGGCTAAAGATAATGCTGTCAACATCGTTTGTGGAAAGCCAGCGCCTCATTTCACTTAGGCCTCCAGAAGAAGGTGGAAGCCCTTCATGTTGGTAATCTGGCCTGGGCAGATTCGGACAAAACCATTTAATCATTCTAATGCCCAGCCATGGGGCATTGAGCAGGTTGGTATTAAATTTAAACGCCGCTACGCTGTATCCCCAGTAGAGAATTTCGCGAATGTTGCCCCCCCCCGCGTTCGATGCATCCGCAGAAGTTTGCGCAGACCTACGTGGGAGAGTTCAAGCAAATAGGGTCAGACCAGCCCACAAAACAAAACTGATACGACTATAATATTCTGAGGATCTGGTAAAGCATGTTAATACAAGCATTGACATCAGAACCATTAGCCAGCGGTTGAGTACCCTTACGGTTAGGTTTTTCAGAGTGCCTTGGCGGAAGCTGCCGTAGATGCCACCACCGGGTAGCAGCAGGGCCGTGAGCAGAAGCATCCACAGCCAAATTGGCAGTAGCAGCGGGGATGGCTCAGGAATGTATTGACCTACCAGCAGCTGAAACAGCCCCGCCGCCACTAGGGGATCGCCTAACCTTTAGAGACGTGCGAGATCCCCACCGCTTTGCCGGAGAATGCCGTTAAACGCAGTTGACTGCATCTTTCCATTCTCACTCTAGACATTATGGCAAATAAACAACTGTTAGGGAAACCTGTTCCAACTTCAGTCTCCATGCCTGGGCTCACCAAGCTTGCCTATCAGGCACTCCAGCAGGGAAAGAGTTTATTGGGTTTGGCCCATAAGGAGGCCAGTACCAAGCTGATGGAGCTGGTTTCCCCCTCGGGCCTACCACCCACTTTGCCTACGCCTCCTGAGCTGCTGACTGAATTAAGCCGTTCGATGGACGCCTTGATCGCTCTTGACTGGCAGCATGCCGAGGCTGGGGTTTACCCAACAGGTCTGCTTTTTGATGCCCCCTGGCTTGACTGGGCTAGCCGCTACCCCTTGGTGTGGCTGGATATGCCCGCCATTTGGAACCGGCGCAGCCAGCGCAATGTTCGCGACCTGCCTGCCGAAGTGAACCCGTCTGCCTATCCAGACTATTACCTCCAGAACTTCCACCACCAAACCGATGGATACCTGAGCGAACACTCGGCAAACCTCTACGACCTGCAGGTGGAGATTCTCTTCAATGGCACTGCCGATCCGATGCGCCGTCGGCTACTGGCACCCCTGCTGCGCGGCCTGCGCGCCTTCAGCAGTCGCCCCGCCTGCCAGGTAAGGGTGTTGGATTTGGCCACTGGTACCGGGCGTACCCTGCGTCAAATCCGTGCTGCCCTGCCCCAAGCCCAGCTGGTGGGACTCGATCTTTCAACCGCCTACCTTCGCCAGGCCAACCAATGGCTAAGCCAGTTGCCTGGCGAATTGCCCCAACTTGTTCAAGGCAATGCGGAGTCCACCCCCTTCGGCCCAGCTACCTTCCAGGCGGTCACATGCGTGTTTTTGTTCCATGAATTACCTGGCGAGGCAAGGCAGAGGGTGCTAGCTGAGGCTTTCAGGTTGCTGGAGCCTGGCGGGATCTTAATGCTTGCAGATTCGGTGCAGCTGGCCGACTCACCGCAATTCAGCACTGTAATGGAGAATTTCCGGCGGGTTTTCCACGAGCCCTTCTACCGCCACTACATCACAGATGACATCGAGGCCAGGTTAAAGGAGGTCGGTTTTAACCCCATTTCGGCCGAATCCCACTTCATGACCAGGGTCTGGGCGGCCCGTAAGCCGGCCTAACTTCTCAGCCACCAGGCCAGCAGCAGGCCCGCCGTACCCCAGCGCAGCCCACGCCAAAGCAGCAGCTCGCTGCGGTCTGGCGGAGCCAACTGGCGCGGCAGGGGATCCAGTAACCGTTGGGTCAGGGCCAGGCGTTGCCTTTGGCGCCTCTGCACCACGCCCGGGCCCTGGGCCGAGAGGGCGCCTTGAGCAAGGAGGCCATCCAGCAAATGGAGCAGCCGAATTGGTTTGGTCCGTCGTGCAAAAGCGCGGGCCCTGGTTGGCAACAGCAAACCCAGCCATGGCAAACTGGCACCAGGATGGACCAACTGCCGTCCAAAGGTCTAGTGACAAGTCAATTGAAAAGTCCAGTGCCCAGCCGCAGCTGGCCCGAGGGCGCCCATGGGCAGGCCGTGGCTCTCCAGCGACAGCTGGCCCTCGGTGATCGCGACTGGCATGCGCTCAAGGGCCAACGATCCAGGCGTGCCGCCGAGCAGCTGGCGGCGGCCCTCGTTTTGTTGTTGGGTGGAGATAGCCCCGCTGCTAGCCAGAGCGGCCCAGCCCGCTTGGCGGCCATCGACCTGGTCGAAAACGGCCTCGGTTGGCTCAAGGGCGAGCTGGCCGATCCTGGCTGCCCCAGCCACCGGCCGGGGTCAGCAGCTCGG
>ERZ888423.762-NODE-762-length-31943-cov-8.995798_pt1 | contig 31943 bp, 27 predicted proteins | sample MGYA00520523_ERZ888423 | MGnify/ENA primary metagenome ERZ888423 (study PRJEB32303, sample SAMEA104408611) | aquatic metagenome | biome: Brackish water; feature: Pelagic; material: water | place: Baltic Sea | collected 2014-06-08T10:24:00 | depth 30,27 m ...
CCGATTGGCATCATCGGTAACAATGATCAGATCCCCATTTTTGTATGCATCTAGCACCTTTTGCAGGTTACTCATTTTTTCTCACCCCTGGCTAATAGTCGCTCTACATACTTAGCCAGCACATCAACCTCGATGTTGATTAAATCGCCCGACTTTTTAGTAGACAAATTGGTGCGCTCCAAAGTTTCTGGGATCAACCACACAGTTACTACATTATTTGAATCGTTGATTTCGCCCACTGTTAAGGAAACCCCATCGAGACAGATTGAGCCTTGGTTCACAATGTATTTCGCTAGCTTTTCAGGCACGGTGATATCTAACTGTGTCCACTTTTCTCCGGGGGTTATTGCAACAACTGTTGCAACCCCATCGACATGGCCCTGCACCAAATGCCCACCCATGCGGGTATTGAGCAGCGCTGCTAATTCAAGGTTGACCGCACCGCCCACCGCTGTTTGTGACAGTGATGTAACCGCCAAGGTTTGAACCATCACATCTGCGGTAAAGGTATCGCCACTTATTGATGTTGCAGTTAAGCAGACCCCATTGATAGCAACTGAATCTCCCAGAGCGATCTGTGAAATCAGCGAAGGGGCTGCGATTGTAAATACGGCAGAGCTTTCGCCCTTGTCGATTGCGGTAATTTTTCCTAGTTCTGCAATAAGTCCGGTAAACATCACTCACCATTTCTTATGCGGTAGACCGATTTAACATCGCCATCAAAAAGCTGTGTGCCCAAATGATCCATACGCATCTGGTCTGTAATCGTTGTTGGGTATTCAAAGGCGAAGAAGTGCTTGCCCGTGCCCAGAAGCGCTGGTGCTTGGTAGATGATTAACTCATCCAGCAAGCAGCCATCTAACATCGCACTGCCAAGGGTTGGCCCTGCTTCTACAAAGACATGATTGACGCCTAGTTCATTGAGTTTTTCAACCAAAACATCTAGATCCTTAGATGTAACAACCACGGTTTGCGCTGCATCATCAAAAACCTGCGCATCCTGTGGCAGCTCTTGCTCGCCGCACACAACACGGATTGGGTTGTGGGCGTAGCCAGCAAAATCTCCACGTGGAACTAAGTGTGGGTTATCTGCAATAACGGTGTTTGTGCCAACCAAAATCGCATCTGCCTGACGGCGCAATAACTGCACATCGGCGCGGGATGCATCGTTGGTAATCCATTTGGATGTTCCATCAGCTGCTGCGACCTTGCCATCAAGGGTTGCTGCAACCTTCCAGGTAAAGAAGGGCCTGTTCTTGCGAATCTTCATGAGCCACGCGCGGTTTGAAAAGGCGGCCTCATCCTTTAATACGCCTTCAATAACGGTGATCCCTGCTGCACGAAGGGCCGCTGCTCCCCCTGCAGCCTCTTTATTGGGATCACTGACCGCAAAAACAACGGTTGTAATACCTGCATCGATGATTGCTTGAACACATGGAGCGGTGCTACCTATGTGATTACATGGTTCGAGGGTCACAACAATTGTTGAACCCTTTGTTTTATCCCCTGCTGCTTTAATCGCAACAACTTCTGCGTGATCAGGAGATTTCATTCGATCATGAAAACCTTCGGCGATGATGCTTCCGGTGCTATCAATAATTACTGCACCAACAATTGGGTTGGGCGCTGTCTTTCCTAAACCTTTTTCGGCAAGGGCGATGGCACGTTGCATATCAACTGTGTAATCCATTTTCACTGGCTTTGCCCCCGCTCTTTTTCAGTTTCAAAGAGGCTTCCGGGGTGGCAGAGAAATGCACAAAGAGGGTAGGCATGCGCCGACCCTTTGTTGGTTTTCTCTCATCCGGACTTTAACCGTCGGTCTCAGAGTTTCACTGAGTCAACCGATACCTGGTGCGGTATCGGGTCGCGGACTTTAACCGCCGGTTCGAAATTACATCGACCCCGAAAACAACGTCCCAAGTCTACCCCCATTGTTCAGATGCGCGAAACAGTAAAAAGCCCCGCCAATCGTAGTGACTGACGGGGCTTTTAACGGGGTTGGTTAAAACATGGTATCTCTTAGCTGCAACCAGATGTGTTTCCGCAACCTTCGCATACAAAACATGCACCTGACATACGCATCTTTACTCCACATGTCATACATAGTGGTGCATCAGATTTGATTCCCATTGATTCAAGTAGATCAGATGATGAACCGATTGTTGCTGCAAGTGGTGCAGCTTCAATCTTTACATCTGCGACCTTACTTGGAGCAGTTACAGGAGCCACCGCAGCAACCGGAGCCGCTGGCGCTTTTGGGGTATCAACACTCGCAATAGGTGCGTACTCGCCACCATTGTCGAGTGCTGCTGCACGCTCTGCTGCTGTGTAAAGACCCATCGCTGAACGTTGTTCAAATGGTAGGTAATCAAGAGCCAAGCGACGGAAGATGTAATCCATCATTGACTGTGCCATGCGAATATCTTGATCATCTGTCATACCAGCTGGCTCGAAGCGCAAGTTTGTGAACTTCTCTACGAAAGTCTCTAGTGGCACTCCATATTGAAGTCCGATAGATACCGCGATTGAGAAGGCATCCATGACACCGGCCAAGGTAGAACCCTGCTTGCCAAGCTTCAAGAACACTTCACCAAGAGCACCATCTGCGTAAGCTCCAGCGGTCATATACCCCTCAGCGCCACCAACAGAGAATGATGTTGTTGTTGCTGGACGTGACTTTGGAAGACGGTTACGAACTGGAGTTGCAGTTTCTACCTCAACAACAGCATCCTTCTTCTTCGCCTTTCCATCAGATAAAGGCTGACCAACCTTGCAGTTGTCACGGTAAACCGCGAGCGCCTTAATTCCCATTCTCCAGGCTTCAATGTGAACCTCTTCTACCTCTTCAACAGTTGCATCCTCTGGAAGGTTTACTGTCTTTGAGATCGCACCTGAAAGGAATGGCTGGCAGGCAGCCATCATGCGAACGTGGCCCATTGGAGCGATTGATCGTGCACCAAGTGCGCAGTCAAATACCTCGTAATGCTCTTGCTTTAGCCCTGGTGCATCAATGACATGTCCATTTGCTGCGATGAACTCAACGATCGCTTCAACGGTCTCCTGTGCATATCCCAGCTTTTCTAGAGCAAGTGGAACTGTCTGATTAACGATCTGCATAGATCCGCCACCGACAAGCTTCTTGAACTTCACCAATGAGAAGTCAGGCTCGATACCTGTTGTATCGCAATCCATCATCAAACCGATTGTTCCTGTTGGAGCAAGAACTGAGATCTGCGCGTTGCGCCATCCATTCTTATCTCCTGTTGAAAGGCATGCATCCCAGGCCTTGTTCGCCTCTGTCCATACATCGCGGTCAAGGGTTGTCTCAGACTTTGCAGCCGATGAAGCAGATGCATGCTTGCGCATAACACGTGCGTGTGGCTTAGCGTTTTGTGCAAAGCCTGCGTATGGTCCAACGATTCCAGCAAGCTCTGCTGAACGCTTGTAGGTAATGCCTGACATCAATGATGTGATCGCACCAGCAAGAGCGCGTCCACCCTCTGAATCGTATGCAAGACCTGATGCCATCAATAGCGCGCCTAGGTTTGCATATCCGATACCGAGCTGGCGGTAAGCCTTTGTGGTGTCACCGATCGCCTCTGTTGGGAAATCTGCAAAACAGATTGAGATATCCATCGCTGTGATGATCAGCTCTGCCGCCTTACCAAAGCTCTTTGCATCAAATGAACCATCTGACTTGAGGAACTTCATCAAGTTAAGTGATGCCAAGTTACAAGAAGAGTTGTCTAGTGACATGTACTCAGAGCAAGGGTTTGACGCATTGATGCGACCTGTCTCTGGAGTTGTGTGCCAATCATTGATGGTGTCATCAAACTGAACACCAGGATCGGCACATGCCCATGCAGCTTGTGCGATCTTTGTAAACAGTGCACGTGCATCAACCGTTTCAATAACTTCGCCAGTTGAACGTGCTGTTAAACCAAACTGCTCGCCCTTTTCAACAGCTTGCATAAACTTGTCTGATAGACGGACTGAGTTATTTGCATTCTGGTACTGAACAGAGATGATGTCCTTTCCACCGAGATCCATGTCGAAGCCGGCATCGCGAAGTGCGCGAATCTTGTCCTCTTCCTTGACCTTGGTCTCAATAAACTCTTCGATATCTGGATGATCTACATCTAAAACAACCATCTTTGCAGCGCGACGGGTTGCGCCTCCTGATTTGATTGTTCCCGCTGAAGCATCTGCACCACGCATAAATGAGACTGGGCCTGATGCTGTTCCACCGGACTTGAGAAGCTCCTTTGATGAACGGATGCGAGAGAGGTTAAGTCCTGCTCCTGATCCACCCTTGAAGATCATTCCCTCTTCGCGGTACCAGTTAAGAATGCTGTCCATAGTGTCATCAACTGACAGGATGAAACATGCTGATACCTGCTGTGGCTGTGCTGTTCCAACGTTGAACCACACTGGTGAGTTGAATGAGAAAATTTGGTGCATGAGCATGTGTGTTAGCTCGTGCTCAAAAACAAGGGCATCCTTATCTGTTGCAAAGTAGCCATGCTCTTTTCCAGCCTTTGTGTATGTCAACACAACGCGATCGATTACCTGCTTCAAAGACCATTCGCGGTTTTCAGCACCGAGTGCGCCACGGAAGTACTTTGTTGTAACGATTGTTGAAGCGTTCACTGACCATGAATCTGGGTACTCCACACCACGTTGTTCGAAAACAGTCTCGCCCGTTCTCCAGTTCTGCTGCACCACATCGCGGCGCTCCCATTTAACTTGGTCATACGGGTGCACTCCCTCGGTTGTGTAGATGCGTTCGATCGTCAAGCCCTTACCCTTTAGGGTGTTGTGGGCCTTGATTTTCGCTGGTCGGTTGATGACCGTCTCTGACATAGTTGTGTTTCCCCGTCTTCTAGTTATGAATTAATCTTGTGAGATGTGTTAGTACTTTGTTCTGTGCTGTTTTTATTGCTATGTGAATCTGAGGCAATTGGGGAATTGCCTGAAGGAAGAGCGCGGAGAAGAGCGATCTCACCTTCGAAATCTTCAAGGGAGGCAAAGTTACGGTACACAGAGGCGTAACGTAAGTAGGCGACCTCATCGAGCTCACGGAGTGGCGCAAGAATTGCCATTCCTACCTCTTGAGCCTCGATCTCTGCCTGTCCTGTGCGGCGAAGGGTCTCTTCTACCCGTTGAGCAAGCAAAACCAGATCATCCTCATTGACGGGACGTCCCTGGCAGGCTTTACGAACACCGACCAAGACCTTCTCGCGGCGAAAAGGCTCTGTCGCCCCGCTGCGCTTAATAATGTTCAGAAGTGAGAGCTCCTGGGTTGAGAATCGCTGGCCACACTGGGGGCACTCGCGACGACGGCGGATAGCTGTGCCATCTTCAACGGGACGGGAGTCCACAACGCGGGAGTCTTCATTGCGACAGAATGGGCAGTTCATCTCGGCGTGTCCTCCAATCAATGCTCGATATTTGTAACTTTGGGTGTAAGGGGGTTTTCAGCGGATTGGTAAACTTACCGTAAAAACACTACTTATGGAAGTTTTTATCCTTTTGACCCCTACATCTTGTGTTAACTATAAAGCATTTCTTGAGGCTTTGCCTGTTGAGTAGGTGAAATCCACCTGAGCGGCGTGTCGTGCCTTAACTGAGCCTAAATTACTGGTTCAGCGGAACCCGCAGCCTCTGTCCAGCCTGGAGGTCATACCCCTTGAGATTGTTGACCTCACGGATCTCTTTAACCAACCCTTGCACATCCCCCGAAGCGTAGGCAGCAGCTACAGACCACAGGGTTTCACCTGGTGCCACAACTACAATCGAGTAGGAAGGCTCTGAAGAGGTCGATCCAGCCACATTGGCACCTGAGGTAGCTGCAAAGCCTGCAACCATCACAACTGCCAGCGAGAGAACAACGATGGTGCGCGCAAGGCGGCCACGGCGCGTCAAGCGACCGGACGGATTGGCGTGCTGTGTCATCAAAAACCCTTGATTTACACTGCTTTTAGAGGCTGTTGAGTTAAAGCCTGTAGTAAATGTAACTGCGCTCATCGTTCTCTCCTGCTTTCATTTTTACCGCTGTACAACCTTGGGGAAGGTATTCGAACAACTGTTCGAATAAGACAATTAAACACCCCACCACCGACAAATGCAAGATTTTTTCGAACAGGTGTTTGAATTTTTGCCAGAGTTGTGTCACCATAGGAATATGGCAAAGAAAATAGATTCAGCTAGCGTGACTGAACTTCCAGATGGCCCAGCAGGCGAGCACGGTTTGACCGCCCGCCAGCTCAAGATCCTTGGCGCAATCAAGGATGCCCTTGAAACCAACGGCTATCCCCCTTCCATGCGCGAGATCGGCCTTGTCGCCGGCCTGACCTCCCCGGCCTCAGTCAAGTACCAGCTAGAAGCCCTGGAAAAGAAGGGTTTCATCCGCCGCGACCCAACCCGTGGTCGCGCTCTCGAAGTTTTAATGCCAGATGAAAAGACTGCGGAGAACTCAACTCCGGTTGATGCCACCCGCTACATCCCTCTTGTAGGGCGTATTGCAGCCGGTGGGCCAATCACCGCTGAGCAATCAGTTGAAGAGACCTTCCCGCTGCCAGAATCACTTGTCGGAAGCGGCGAGCTATTTATGCTCAAGGTCGTTGGCGAATCAATGATTGATGCAGCTATCTGCGATGGTGATTTCGTTGTTATTCGCGCTCAAAAAGATTGTAATAACGGAGAAATCGTTGCAGCGATGATCGAAGGCGAGGCAACTGTTAAGACCTTCTCCCGTAAAAATGGGCATATTTGGCTGCTTCCAGCCAATGATGAGTTTGCACCTATCGATGGTGATAACTGCGAGATCCTCGGAAAGGTCACCGCGGTTCTTCGCTCAGTTCGCTAATTTTGAAATTGTCCTAACGCATCCCCATGGGACAAAAAATCGTTACTCGCTAATACCTACTGTCTGATTAACAATCGGTACGGTTAATCCATGCAGGTTAAAGATAGCGAACTAGTCCATCAATTTAAGGGTGAAAGCCCCATAAGGACTTTGCGGTACTTGCTCAAGGATCAACGCAAAAATGTTGCGCTTGCAGTCATTTTCTTCTCCATCAAACACTCCCCTGCTTGGTTGATTCCGGTAATCACCGCAAACATGATTGACATCGTTGTAGAGAAAAAATCGACGGTAGGTCTAACTATTAACGCTGCAGCCCTTATCTTTGTTGTTGCTCAAAACTTTCCGACAAATCTCTTATATGTCCGATTCTTAGCTACAGCGATTCGGGAGACCGAGAATCGCTTGCGTTCGGCGCTAGTTGTTCGAATGCAGCAATTGAGTATTGGCTACTATCAAAAAACAAATGCTGGAGCCCTTCAAACCAAGGTTGTGCGAGATGTTGAAAACATCGAGCAGATGCTTCGTCATTTGTCAGATGGAGGGTTGGCCGCACTCAATGGTTTGATCGGAGCGATCGTTGTCACATCTATTCGTGTTCCAAACTTCTTAATCTTCTTCATAGTTGTCGCCCCAATTGCATCACTGATCATTATTCGCCTACGTAAATCCTTAAATGAGTACAACGAGGATTTCCGCAGCCAGATAGAGAAAATGTCCTCTAGGGTCAATGAGATGACAACCCTCTTAACCGTCACACGTGCCCATGGATTAGAGCGACGTGCCGTTGGTCGAATGAAAGACTCTTTTGCCACGGTACAAGAGGCTGGCTTAAGGCTTGATCGAATAAATGGCCGTTTTAATGCAGCAGCGTGGGTCACCTTCCAGATGGCCAACGTCTTGTGCCTGATCTTGTCGGCGTACTTTGCTCTTAATGGAATGTTTGGAATCTCTGCCGGCGATGTTGTTTTACTGACATCTAACTTCGGAATGCTGATCGGTTCAATAATTCTTCTGGCCAGCCTTGCACCAGCTATCTCTAAGGGCTTTGCTTCGATTACCTCACTAGGAGAGGTTTTGGAATCTCCAGATTTGGAGCTTAACCAAGGAAAGAAAGATGTTGAAAAAGTTGAGGGTGTTATCGAATTTTCAGATGTGGCATTTACATATCCAACTAATCACAAACCATCCTTAAATAACATTACCTTTTCTGCCAAACCGGGCCAAATGATTGCATTGGTTGGCCCTTCGGGATCTGGTAAGTCAACCCTGATCAACTTAGTGATTGGCTTTTTGCGGCCATCTAGCGGATCTATCCGCGTTGATGGTCTTGACTATAAAGATTTAGATCTTCGAACTGTTAGAAAGTTCCTGTCAGTTGTTCCGCAAGAGTCGGTGCTTTTTGATGGAACGATCGCTGAGAATATTTCATATGGATTGAGCGATGTATCTGAATCAGATATCCGAACCGCGTTAAGGGATGCCAATGCATTGGAGTTTGTAGAAGCCTTTGATGATGGAATCGAAACCATTGTTGGTGAACGGGGTGCCCGCCTCAGCGGCGGACAACGCCAACGACTAGCTATTGCAAGAGCGTTAATTCGAAACCCTCGAATCCTGATCCTGGATGAGGCGACATCTGCACTGGACTCTGAGTCAGAAAGACTTATTCAAGATGCGCTCTCGCGTTTGATGCTTAACAGAACCACCTTTGTGGTCGCACACCGACTTTCTACTGTTAAAGAGGCTGATCTGATCCTTGTTCTAGATGATGGGGCCATCGTGCAGACCGGCACCCATGCCCAATTACTTCAACACATTGGCGTGTACAAGCGACTTTATGATGCTCAATCATTTATCCCAGAAGAGTAAGGACAAGAAAGCGGTGGCAGGATGTTAGTAGGAGCTAGTAGGCAGGTTCTCGAGACTCTTAAGGTGGCACCTAACAAGGCCGCTGATTTTGAGAGTTTCTGGCGGTCGACTCTGGCCGAGTGTATCGATGCAATCGCTTCACCATTGCTGGAAGAGCACCCAACCCCAATGAAAAATGTCAGGGTTAAGGATGTAACTGTTTCGGGCTTTAATGGTGATCCAATTAAAGGATGGTTTCTTGAAGCTACATCTGCAGAGGATGTCACACCATGCATCATCATGTACGACGGCTATGGCGGTGGTCGTGGACTTCCGCATGAGTGGCTTTTTTGGGTAAATGTTGGCTATCGCGTTTTAGTGATGGATACCCGTGGGCAAGGTGGCGGTTTTAGATTGAGTGACACCGCAGATGGCTCTTATCCCCGTGCTTCACAGACACCAGGATTTATGACTCAGGGAATTTTGAATAAGGATGATTATTACTATCGTCGAGTCTTCACAGATTCAGTTGCCTTTGTTAATGCTGCAACAAAGATCAAAGGTGTAGACCCTTCAAGAATTATCGTTGCTGGCGGAAGTCAAGGCGGCGGAATTGCCTTAGCTGCAGCATCTTTGTCAGACAAAGTTTTTGCTGCGATGCCAGATGTTCCCTTCTTGTGTAACTTCAAAAAGGCAACTGAAATGGTTGATACATATCCGTATCACGAGATCACCTTGTACTGTCGAATTCACCGAAATGAGGTAGACCAAGTCTTTGAGACCTTGTCCTACTTTGACGCGATGAATCTTGTGACTATGGCTCACTGCCCCGCGCTTATCTCCATAGGAATGCATGATCCGGTATGTCCACCTGACACCATCTTTGCTATGCGAAATAACTATGCGGGCAAGGTGGATACAGCAATTTATGAGTACAACACACATGAAGGTGGCAGCGTCGCCCATCAATTAGTCCAGGCCCAATGGCTTTTGGCCCTTCTAGAAAAGAGTAAGTAATGATTAAAGCTGATGAGAATTTGGGGTATGGATTTAATGCGCAATGGGCATATTCCAGAGGTCATATGCCTGCAGCCTTGCCTGCAGATACACGAATGCTCGATTTCATGGCTAAATATGATTTCAAGTTCCTTCGCCTTCCCACTGATTACCGTTTTTGGATAGATGAGCTAGAAGGCCCAATTCACGAATCATTTTTAAAGCTTATAGATTCATATATTCATGAATCGGTATCACGTGGAATTCATATTAGTTTGAATCTGCACAGAGCCCCGGGATATTGCATCAATGGGTGGGAGCTTGAATCAACCAATCTATGGGCAGATGAACAGCCCCAAAAAACCTTTCATCGGTTATGGGAGGCGGTGGCTCAACGATACAAGGGCCAGCACATGGAATTACTGAGCTTTGATTTAGTAAATGAGCCACCCGCTGAAGGTCAACGAGGTTTTACCCGAGATATTCATCAAAAGGTGATTCGTTCTGTAACTCATGCGATTCATGCAATCGATCCTGAAAGAACAGTTGTTATCAATGGTTTGGCAGGTGGGCACTTAGCTATGCCAGAGCTTGCTGATCTCAATGTTGTTCACAGCGGACGTGGCTATCAACCGATGTTGGTTAGTCACTACAAAGCTGAATGGTGGGATGGAAGTAAGGGAATGCCTGTTCCAACATATCCATGCACATACGAGGGTAAGTACTGGAACAGAGAATCGCTGTGGGAGTTTTATGCACCCTGGCGAGAGGTTCAAGCCATGGGCCGCCCTGTACATATCGGAGAGTTTGGTTGCTACAAGTACACAGATAACTCAGTGGCACTTGCTTGGTTCAAGGATCTCTTTGATATCTATCGTGAATCGAAGTGGGGATACTCGCTGTGGGAGTTTGATGGAAACTTTGGAATTGCAAACCACAACCGCCCCGGAACTGTCTATGAAAACTTTGAAGGGCTCAACATTGATCGCGCCCTGCTCGAACTGATGCTTGAAAGTCGTGCCTAAGCCAACCCTGCAAGGCTTGACAACGATGGAACTAAATGGAAATCTCCGCATAACAAAAAGGGAGCAGTTATGAAGCGTTGGCAGATAATCACACCTCTTGCACTTGCATCTGTAGTTGCAATTGCATTTTTCTCTGCCGGCCCGCGGGTGCCTATGGATGGAGATAAGACATCAGCCCTGGCCATCAGCGAGAGGGAGTCTCAAGAAAAACTTGATGAGGTCGAAGGCGGCTTCGGAAGCGATGTCGATCTTGGAAATGGCTTAATTCTCAATGTGTCCGATCCTGAAGTATTTAAAGCTAAAGATTTTGATGCCCTTGGTGCTGAAGGCCGTCCCTTGTTGATGAACATTAAGTTAAGTAACACAGGCTCAAAAGAATTGGATTTAGCCTCATTTTCAATTATCCAAAGCGCCTTTGACTCCGATGATTCACTCTCCTGCTTTGATGTTTTTGAAGAGGCCTCTGGTGTTGCCGGTTTACCGCTGGAAACAATCGTGGCTCCTGGAAAATCCTTGGAGTTTAAATGGGCGATCGTGTGCCCAACCGTTGCAGGCGACAAGTTGTATCTGACCTTTAGCGCCACAGGTGAGGAACAGATCACCTTAGAGTCAACGGTGAAGTAAGTACCTAGTTTTTGTATCACCCCTGCGCCTTGTTAGCGCTCGCATGTCCTGATAGGACAGAAAATGTCCTAAAAGACTTTTCGATCGTTACCTAATTGTGGCTGTGTTAATTCTTGACAACGCTGTCATTTCAAAGAAATGTAGCCTCCAAGGCGCAGCGAGAGCCGCTTGCGCTTCTACAAAGGAGTAATACGTGAAGCGTTTAGGAGCGATAGCTATAGCTATCACCATGATCGCCGGGGTGGTTCTTAGCACCCCTGCTAACGCTGCGGCTAAGCAAACATTGACCGTCTGGGCAACCGGCGGAGATGCAGATGCTGCGGTAATGAAGGCAGCTGGAAAAGCATTTGAGGATGCTAATCCAGGTGTAACTGTGAAGGTAGAAGCAATCTCATGGGGCGATGGCTACGCAAAGGTTCTTGCAGCAGCCGCAGCAAAGAAGGGTCCAGATGTATTTACTGGAGGTCTTTCATGGGGTATCTCCGCAGGTAACAAGGGAGCGCTAGCAGATCTGCGCAAGCTCGGAGTTGCTAGCTTCGTCCAGCCAAAGGTGCCATCACAGATTTACAAGGCACTTGTTGGATACAAATCAACAAAGGTTTATGCAGTTCCGTTTGACCTTACATTGATGATGATGTTCTACGACAAGACAACTTTGGCAAACGCTGGAATCACTGCAGCACCAAAGACAATTGATCAGTTCAACGCAGCAGCAGAGAAGCTAGAGGCTGCAGGTGTTGCTACACCTGTTTACAATGAATGGGGAAATGCTGACTGGCTTGGCTTCTTCTCTTGGTTGTACTCATCAGGTGGATCTTTGTACGACGCAAAGTGCAAGGTCACAATTAACAACGCTAAGGGTGTTGCCGCTCTAAATCAGTACAAGAAGTTGTACACAGATTACGGCGCACCAAAGCCTGGTGTTGCTGACTGGAGCATGAATGACAATATCAAGGAAGGTAAGTACGGAATCGGCTTCTCTGGAAACTTCCAGGCAAGCAGCTACTACACCTACAACAAGGATTACAAGAACTGGTCAGTTGCACCAGTTCCTGCAGCAGCAGGATCTAAGTCTGTTGCTTTCATCGGTGGACGTGGAATCTCTGTAATGGGATACGCAAAGCCAGCACAGCAACAACTCGCAGCTAAGTTCATCAAGACATTGTTCGACCGCAGCGTTGTACGTCAGATGAACCTTGTTGGTGCAGCACAGAACGCGATCTTCCTTTCACCTGTTATCAGCAACGCAGACACAATCGATGCGTACCCAGCAGATGTATTGAAGACAATCAAGAGTCAGTTGAGGAATGCTCAAGGTCCTCCAAACTGCAATGGTTGGGAAGATTCACAAGCTGGTGTAACAACTGCAATACAGAACTTCCTGTTTGGATCAGCTACAGCAAAAGCAGCTCTCAATGAGGCTGCTGCTGTAATGAAGTCCAAGCTCTAAGGGGCTAGTCAAGGGACGACAGTGGATGGGGTGAAAGCCCCATCCACTGTCATTAAACGATAGGTAAATTAATGTTAAAGAGCATCAAACCATCAACGGATGGTGTCTCTCGCAAAACTGGATTTAGAAGGTTCAGCGATGTGGGAATCTCAACATATTTGATGCTCTCCCCTTTCGCGATCCTCTTTCTTGTTTTTTCCGTCTATCCAGTTCTTTCAAGTCTGCGCCTCTCTTTCATGCGCTACAACGCAATCTGTAATCCAGATCAAAGCCCGTGTGGATCCGTTGGATTTGGTAACTACACAACCTTAATTTTTCAAGATGATCGATTCCATAAAGCACTTTCAAATACCGCCTTGTATGTAATTGGCGCGGTAATTCTCGGAATGATCGCATCTTTGTCTTTAGCCTTGGCTCTTCAAGAAGATACCCGTGCCAACCGTATTTTGCGGGTGATCTTCTTCCTGCCTTCTGTGACCTCAGGTATCGCTGTAGTTCTCGTATGGGGTTGGGTTTTTAGAGGTGATGCGGTCGGACTCTTAAACGCCATATTAAATCTGGTTGGCGTCGAGCCGATCGAATGGCTGGCAACAACTTGGATGGCGATTCCTATTCTCATCTTCATGTCCATGTGGGGTGGCGCTGGCTTTGGAATGATCTTATTTTTAGCAGGTCTTAACTCAATTCCTGCCATGTATTACGAAGCTGCGGTGATCGATGGAGCAGGTCCTCGCCAGAGATTCCGCTACATCACACTTCCATTGCTGCGTCCGGTAATGGTTTATGTAGGCATCACAGGAACTATCGGGGCCTTTCAAATCTTTGAAGGTGTCTACCTTCTCTTCCCTACCAGTGTTGGCTCTATCGGTGGTCTGCAGGACATGGCGCTCATGATTGTTCCTTACCTATACGACGCCGGCTTTAACAAGTTCCGATTGGGATACGCATCTGCTATCGCTTGGATCTTGTTCGCAATCATCTTCGTAGTAAGCATGATTAATCTTCGAATTACTCGTTCTTTGGAGGATCTCAAGTGAGCACGGTTCTTACAAAGTCAGAAGTAAAACGCAATGACAAGTTAATGGAGCGAAGTGGAAGCTTCACCAACCCTTTTGAGCGTAAGTCTCGTGTCTCCAAGTTTAGACGTGTCCCTATTTATCTGCTGACCGTTGTGATGATCGCTCCTTACTATTGGATGATCACCTCTTCTTTAAAGTCGGTAAAGGAGCTTCAGGTAGTTCCTCCTACCCTGTTTCCAAAGAAGATTATTTGGGGAAATTACTTTGATTCAAACTTTAACCCTACGATGTTCCAGCAGGATGTCATGCAGGGATTATTCCAAAGGTATCCAGATTTAAAGTTTGGTTTCTTTAGATTTATGATGAACAGCTTTTTCGTTAACATCTCAATCACCATCTCAACTCTAATAATTGGCTCACTTGCAGCATACGTCGTTAGCAAGCATCGCTTTAAAGGCAAGAAGGCTGTCTACCTTGTGATTATCGGTTCAATGATGATCCCTTGGCAGGTCGGTCTAATTCCTGGATTCCTTCTGATGGATCAATTTGGTTGGCTCAACACCTTCTGGGCTTACATTGTCCCCGCGCTGCCCAAGGCATTTATTGTATTTTTCTTGACTCAGTACCTCACATCTATTCCTGATGAGTTAGTAGAGGCGGCACGAATTGATGGAGCTTCAGAGTTCACGATCTATTTCAGAGTGATTCTTCCTTTGTTAAAGCCAGCATTGATTGCGATGATGATTTTTACCGCAATTGGAGAATGGAACAACTTCTTGTGGCCATTGATCATTACTACTAGCCAAGATATGGCAACACTTCCGGTTGCGCTAGCAAATCTAAGGAACTCAGGAGCAGGAAACATTGGAACCCAGGGTGTAATCATGGGAGCTTCTCTCATTACAAGTATTCCAACCATCGCCCTGTACTTTGCAACTCAGAAGCACTTCATTCGCGGCATCGCTCTCTCTGGTTTGAAATGATGTCGATGTAAATGTTTAAGAAAATCATTCCCCTTGCCCTTACTGGGTTATGCCTAGGTGTATTTGCCTTCCCGATTAATGCACAGGCTGCTGCCACAGCAAAGACAATTTCAGTGGGATCAGCCACGCTGCCGGTCATCGTAGGTGTTGTGGATCTACCAACTGTTAGTAATCCCTTTGATCCGGCTCAAGCCCGATTGCTTGCAACGATCACTAAGCCTGATAAATCAAAGCTCGAGATCGAAGGCTTTTGGTATCAAGAGTTCAAGATTCAAAATATTAATGGTCAAAGACGTTCAATGAAGGTTGGAGATCCTCATTGGAGGATCAACTTCACTTCGACTATTCCTGGTGAGTATCAACTTTCGATTGAAGCCAAGTTGCTCAATCAAGCACCAGTAATTATCAATCACACTGTTGTAACCAACTATTCAGCCGTAACTAAGGTGAAAACCTCTGGAAAATCCTTTGTAAAGGGTTCAGAGCCATTCATTCCAATCGCCTATAACATCGCATGGGCAAATCGATTTGAAGAGATTGAAAAGTATGATCGGTGGTTCTCAAAAGCTTCAAAGGCTGGGGTTAATGTCGCACGAGTATGGATGGCCTCCTGGTCACTCGGAATTGAATGGACAGATACAGGTCTGGGCGATTACTCAAAGCGTTTAGACCGTGCATGGCTACTCGATAAGGTCTTTGAACTTGGAGCTAAGCACGCAGTTGGAATCAATCTAGTTTTTATCAACCATGGCGCATTTAGTACAACGACAAATCCCGAGTGGTACTCAAATCCATATAACTCTGCCAATGGTGGACCGATCGCTAACGCTGGCGATTTTGCAACCTCCGAAGAGGCTTGGAAGTTTTGGGAGCGAAGGGTTCGCTACATTGCAGCTCGATACGCCGCCTATCCATCTTTATTTACCTGGGAATGGTGGAATGAGGTTAACTTCACTCCTATCAACAGTAAGGATCTATCTGTGTGGACTAAAAAATCCAATGCTCTATTGGATGCATGGGATCCATACGACACGATGATTACATCATCCTGGTCATCGGGTGCGAGTTTGCAGGACTGGGATGGTTTGGATTACGCAGTTACCCATGTTTACGATGCGGGTGACCCCATCAAATCTCTTACAGTTCAAGCAGATGCTCTGCGCGCCGCTGTTCCTAACAAGCCAATTCTGGTGGGTGAAATGGGATCGGGAACTTTAACTGAAGATCCATTTAGCGACCCAAAGGGCCTTCATCTTCACAACTCACAATGGGCAGCTACCTTTGTTGGATTTGCTGGACCTGCCTCTTACTGGTGGTGGGATATATATGTAGACCCACTTAATCTTTGGCCAATCACATCTGGTTTAGCCAAGCTGACAAAGAGTTTAGATCTGGCAACCATGACCCCTGCCCGCCAGAGCTGTCTGCCCTTGACGACATGTCTGACCCTATCTTCGCCAAAAACAACAATCGGTTGGATTCGTCACAATAACTTTGATCGATCAGCGAAAACTCAACTCTTGTTAGATGCCGCTATTGAATCCTTAAGAACTAAAAAGCCAATAAAGACTAAGTTTTCAGATCCCGTCTCAGGTGGTGGCACAGTATCCATCTCGGTTCCTACAAATGGAACATACTCACTAACCTTTTCCAATACTTTTACAGGAAAAATCATTTCAACCAGCAAGGTGGTTTCAAAGAAACAATCACTTGCTCTGAAGGTACCTAAATTTACTGGCGACATCGCTTTTCGGGCTGAGGCGGTGCTACCGTAATGAAGGTGAATGAAATCAATCCTCCTGCCAAGATCGACAACCATCTTGCCCACCCAACATTGGCCGATGTAGCCGCCATCTCGGGGGTCAGTATCAAGACAGCTAGCCGAGTCATGAATGGCTCTGAACAGGTTTCGCAAGATACCGCTGAAAAGGTAAAGAAGGCGGCTAACTTAGTTGGTTATAGATCAAACAGAATCGCGCGTGAGTTACGAGTTGGCTCGCTCAGTAACTTAGTAGGAATGGTTATCTCCGACCTTGCCAACCCCTTCTATGCAGGATTAGCAGCGGGAGCTGAAGAACGTTTGAGCGAGGAAGGGTTGGATTTAATTCTGGCCACCGCTCGTGATGATGGTGAGCGAGAGAAGAATCTTATTGAATCACTACTAGAACGCAGAGTTCGAGGATTAATCATTGTTCCATCGGGTGAGGATTACAGTCACTTACATCAAGAACGCAAACGAGGTTTCTCATTTGTCTTTGTTGATCGCCCAGCACCGTACTTAGATGCAGATTCTGTCACCGTAGATAATCGAGGTGGAATTACTGCCTGTCTGGATCATCTGCTCGCGCAGGGCTGTACATCGATCGCAATTATTGCCGATACAACAAGCATCTGGACGGCTTCTGAGCGTATTGAAGCCTTTAAGCAGGCACTTCTGAGCAGAAAGATTGATAAGAAGAGTGTTCACATCATTTCAAATATTCACACATCTCAAGATGCAGGAGATGCGACCAGGAAACTGTTGAAGGAGAATCCTCAAGTAGATGGAATCATCGCAACAAATGATTTGATCGCTATGGGTGTTGGTCAGACGATTAGCACCCTGTCATCACAAGTTAAGGTGGTGAGTTTTGACCTCTTCCCCACCGCAAACCTACTAAACATCGCCACCTTGGATCACGATCCACAAAGACTTGGACGAATCTCAGCTGAACTTTTGTTAAAGAGATTTGAGAATCCAACCGATAGGAATTTCACAGCTCAAGTCATGAAGGTGTCGATGCGCCCATTAGATAAAGACCCAGAAAGCTACCTGTCGCAATGAGCAATTACGCATTAGGAATCGATGTTGGCGCTACAAAAGTAGCTATTGCAACTGTCGGCGAAGATTTTATTGTCCGCCAAAAGCAAGAGGTACTTACTCATGCAGGTAATGGTGAAATCTTATGGAACAGTATTGAAGAGGTTGTCACCCGGTTCATCAAAATCGAATCTGGCGCACTTCAAGGAATTGGTGTCGCATCTGCCGGACCGCTTGATATTCCAACTGGAACATTAAGTCCGGTCAACATTCCTATCTGGCGTGACTTTCCAATCATCAGCAGATTAGAAACCCTCTCTGGTGGCACTTCCGTTGCCTTACATGGAGATGCCTTGGCTTTGGCTCATGCCGAGCATCGAATGGGCGCAGGTCGAGATCTACAAAACATGTTGGGAATGGTTGTCTCCACCGGAATTGGTGGTGGTTTAATCCTTGATGGAAAAGTTTTCCCGGGTGAAACAGGAAACTCCTGTTATATCGGTCATCACTCCATTAACTTCGATGGTCGCCAATGCGCATGTGGCCGAAAGGGTTGCGTGGAAGCGTACTCAAGCGGTCCCCAAATGGTTGCGATTGCTCATGAAAATGGCTGGGATCCCAACAAGAAAAGCTTCATCGATTTGGCAGATGCTGCACGCCAAGGAGATCTCATTGCATTAGATGCGGTATCTCAAGGAACCCGCGCACTTTCTATTGGAATTGTTAACTTCATCGGAACTTTAGATATTAATCATGTGGTTATTGGTGGCGGCGTAGCTCAAGCAGGAGAAATATTCTGGGGTCCACTCCAGATGCATGTTCAAACCGAGTCAAAGGCGATTGGGTTCCTTAAAAATGTCCAACTAAGAAAAGCAGAGTTGCAAAGAGATGCAGGCGTATTAGGCGCAGCTCTTGCAGTTCTCGGCTAGGAGAATCGCGTGGAGCTCGAAAAGTCTGATCGCCCTTGGGGTCGTTACGAAGTGTTGCAAGAAGCACCAAACCATAAGGTGAAGTGCATCTGGGTATTACCCGGTAAGAGGCTCTCATATCAGCGCCACCAAAAGCGCGCCGAACACTGGTTTATTGTTCAAGGAACCGCTCTGGTAACTATAGATGGGCAGGATCGAACACTTGGGCCAGGCTCCACAGTTGATTTTGCAATCGGAGTTCTTCACAGAATAGCCAACGCTGGAAGTGATGAGGTCATATTTGTAGAGGTGCAAACCGGCACATACTTTGGAGAAGATGACATTGAGCGCGTAGAGGATGACTTCGGACGATGACAATTAATACCTTTAAAGAGTTAAAGAGCAGTTGGAGTTTAAAGCTATCCCCGCGTCCAGATGCTTGGGATATCGAACCTGTTACCGATGGCCACAACGCTTGGCGAAATGATCCAACCAAGATTATTCGCAAAGATATTCCTGGCTCTTTTCCTGCGACAGTTCCAGGATGTATCCATACTGATTTAATCTCGGCAGGATTTATCGATGACATCTCTATCAACGGTAAGGAACAGGATCAGTTTTGGATTTGGAAGACTGACAGCACATATTCAACCCTCATCCCCCGTGATAGCTCTGATGGGCACAAAGAGTTAATCTTCAACGGTCTCGATACCATCGCAACAATTCGCATTAATGGTGAGGTTCGACTTACAACCAAGAACATGCACCGCTCATACCGTTTAGATATTTCAAATGAGATATCGGCTGGAGATGTTCAGTTAGAAGTTTCATTCAAAGCTCCTTTAACAGATGCTGAAGAGCATGTGGAAGAGTTAGGTTTATATCCACGTCCATATGACATGCCTTATAACTACCAACGCAAAATGGCCTGCAGTTATGGTTGGGATTGGGGTCCAATTACCGTTTCCTCAGGTATCTGGAAGAAGGTAGAGATACACAACTGGTCGGTTGCTTACTGCGGCCATGTCGCGGTCGTACCAACAGTTGAAAACTCAATCCCTCAATTCAGCCTCGATGTACCTGTTAAAGGAGAGGTTCGCGAACTGTCGGCCCGAGTTCGAGTTATTTCCGTCGAAGGTCGCAACACTCTTATCGACACTCTGGTATCCATCCAGGGCTCACAATTTGTTGAGCACATTCAGGTCCCTGATGCACAAGTGTGGCATCCACGTGGGCGAGGCGCACAACATCTGTACAACATTGTCTTTGATCTTCTAGATACAAATGATCAAGTATTGGAATCACATACAAAGCGGGTTGGATTTAGAAAGGTTGAACTCGATAGCTCTCCAAGTGTTGATGGCAAGAATATGTTTGCCATCAAGGTAAATGGAGAGCGGTTGTGGATCCGCGGCGCTAACTGGATTCCAGATGATCCATTTCCTACTCGTGTTACCAAAGAGCGCTACCAACAACGTATCAAGGATATGTTGGAGGTAAATATCAACGGTATTCGCGTATGGGGTGGTGGGATTTATGAATCAGAGGATTTCTATAACTTCTGCGATGAAGAAGGAATTGTTGTATGGCAGGACTTTTTATTTGCCTGTGCTGCATACCCGGAAACCCCCGAAATGTTTGAAGAGGTTGCACTTGAAGTAGATGAGAATGTTCGTCGACTCTCGTCCCATCCAAGTTTGGTGATTTGGTGTGGTGGCAATGAATGTCTCGAAGGTTTTCAATACTGGGGATGGCAACCAGATCTTGCTGGCCGCCCTTGGGGTGAAACCTTCTATCGTCAAACAATTCCAAATACATTAAAGAGTATTGATACCTCCCGTCCGTATATTCCAGGATCACCTTTTTCTACACATAGTGATGATGTACGTAGCTTTGACTCTGGAACAAATCACATTTGGGATGTTTGGAATGAGACTGGCTATGAGCGATATGAGCAGTATCAACCTGCCTTTGCAGCTGAGTTTGGATTTAACGGACCTGGATCGTGGTCAATGCTTACACGTGCAATTGGAAGCGACACCTTAGATTCAACTACATCAGAGGTTGCTTACTATCAGCGTGCATTTGATGGAATGACAAAGATCGCTGCCGGTTTATCCCGTGAGTTTGCCAATCCCCCAACACAAGGACATGCCTGGTACTTTGCCGCAGCGCTAGATCAGGCCAGAGCGGTTGAAATCGGCTTAAAACACTTCCGAAGTCTGTATGAAACATGCTCTGGATCAATTCTGTGGCAGTTCAACGATATGTGGCCAGCGATCAGCTGGGCGGTTCTAGATCACACAGGATTTAGAAAATTAGCATGGCATGCGATGAAGGCGGCTTACCGTCCACGAACTTTGATCGTAGGAAGAGTTGATCAAGGAGCTCAAATCACTTTGCTCAACGATCACCCTGAGGCATGGAAACCTCGTGTAGAGCTTTTTCTTATCAACCAAGTAGGTGTAGTAATCAACAAACACCTGTTAGAGGTTCAGTTAGATCGCTATAGCGTCTTTAGAACCCCTGCAACGGAGATCTTTCCCGAGATCGCAAACGGCCAGTTTGAAGGATTTATCCTTGCGACACATCCTGAGGTTCGAGTCTCACGCCGAACTACCTTGAACCCTGCTGCAGCCGCGCCGGCACATGATCTTGAACATTTCACCGAGATCGTTGATGGAAAGTTGCGTGTTGATGTAACCGCCAAAACTTACATCCATGAGCTATCTATCCTTCCTGAAATCCTTCATCTAGGTACACAAATAGATTCTCAAAATGTTTCATTGCTACCTGGCGAAAATCATATATTCACAGTTACTGGACCGACTGATGCCTTATTAGATATCGCAAAAAATGTTGATACTGTTTTGTGGTCTCATAATCGAATCGTTAATCAGTCATGAGGCTGTCAATAGATGCATTGAAGGCGATAAATGATGGGTTGTTCAATAACGCTGCCATCATTCAAGGTGCAATTGATTCGGTGCATGAGGCCGGAGGCGGTCAGGTAGTAATTCCAAGTGGAGGTATCTACCTATCCGGAAGTATCCAACTTAAGGAAAATGTTGATCTTCACCTTGAAAGTGGTGCGGTTCTTCGCGCCAGCAGCGACTATGCCGATTACACAGATAACCACAACATTAAAAAGCTAACAAGTGGATCGGTTGCTGAGTTTGTCCTGCCTCAAAGAGCCTTTATCGTAGCTTTTAAGGCTCATAACGCTCGAATTTCAGGTCACGGAACGATCGATGGAAATGCTGATGAATTCATCGCCGAACGTGGTCGATACATTCACAAGATGCGTGGGCCGGTAGGAGGCAAAGATCAATACCTAGAAAGACCCTTCACCATATTTATGATCGAGTGCAAAAACTTAACCATTAGAGATGTCACCGTAAAGGATCCAGCCTTTTGGGCTCTTCGAACTACCGGCTGTAATGAGCTACTTATCGATGGAATTCGTATTTTGACCGATTTAATGGTTCCAAATGCTGATGGGGTTGATATTGATCGCTGCCAAAATGTTCGAATTGTTAACTGCGAGTTTGTAACAGCAGATGACTGTATCTCTCTTAAGTCATGTGCTCAAACTGCGCAGTACGGAGATGTTGCCAATGTAATTATCTCTAACTGCATTATGACCTCGACATCTGGTGCGATCACTTTGGGAACTGAGTCTGTCGGAGATATCAAAAATGTCTTGGTCAATAACTGCATCGTTAAGGATTCGCATCGAGGCTTTGCGGTTCGAGCTCGTGAGGGTGGAACTATCTCAAATGTTAGATTCTCAAACTCGCTAGTTCACACACGTACCTTTAGCGATATGTGGTGGGGTCATGGAGAAGCGCTGCATGTCACCGCTTTTTCATGGGATGACCCTCAAAAGGGCACAGATGGCAATATCGAAAGAACATTTGAAGGCTTTGTTCGGGATATCACCTTTGAAAACATAACCTGCAGAACCGAGGCTGGGGTTTTAAACTACGCAGCTCATACTGGCTTGATTAAAGGTGTTACCTATCGCAATGTTGATGTCTTCATGGATAAGCAATCCAAATGGGATTCTCGAATCGATCTGCGCCCTAACGGAATCGAATCCGTGCTTCATCGAAAACACAATGCCTTCGAGATCTTCAACACCACGGATGTTGTACTGGATAAATGCAGAGTTGTTTGGGATGCAAAATCCCGTGATCAGTATGCAGATCTAGTGGTTGAATCTGGCTCAAAAAACACCAATACCTCTGGATTAACGGAAATAGTTAGGGGATAGATAGTGCCAAGCAATTCGCATCACAGAAGCGATATTCAGGGCCTGCGGGCGATCGCTGTGGTGCTCGTTATCGCAGGCCATTTATCCCCCTTAAGCGTTAAGGGCGGATTTATTGGGGTTGATATCTTCTTTGTTATCTCGGGGTTTGTAATTACCTTGCAAATGATCAAACTGCACTCAACTAACCCCTCGACCTTCCTGCGAGATTTTTACTCCAAACGAGTAAAGAGAATTTTGCCTTCTGCCCTGCTGGTAACGATTCTGTCTCTGCTGGCCACCTCTTACTATCTGGGGCCAGTTGCGGTAAATGAAGCAAAGCTAGATGGCGGATGGACAACTATATTTCTAGGTAACTTTCACTTTCACAATATGTCATTAGATTACTTTGACACAGGAACCCAGGCTTCTCCGCTTCAACACTATTGGTCATTATCAATTGAAGAGCAGTTTTATTTAATGTGGCCAGCGCTATTTCTGATTCTCTTGATCAAGGTTAAATCACTGCGCACGCGTCAATTAATTTTGCTAGCCATTATTGGATCTTCGCTATCAATGGCACTATATCTAGCAGAGATAAAGAGTGATCCTATTTTCTTTATCTCCTCAACCAGAGTCTGGGAGTTAGCAGTTGGCGCACTGTTGGCGCTAAGCATAATTTCGTGGCGACCCCCCAAGATCCTCATCTACATTTCTTTGGCTCTTTTACTTCTAGCATCGATAACGATCTCGCCCACGATGCAATGGCCTGGTTTTCTCAGCATTCCGATAATTGTTGCCACCGCACTCATTCTGCTGAACAACCCATCTTTGGGACGGATCAAAGTTCTGGACAATAAGATCATGCGCTACTTAGGAGATCTCTCTTACCTTCTCTACCTATGGCATTGGCCAATTCTTATCATCATTAAAGGAACCTCGGGTTCATTGGGAAATCTGGAGAAGCTTTACATCGCAATGCTGACCCTTGCCCTGTCGGTAGTAACCCATCACTTCTTTGAAAATCCAATCCGTTTCTCAACAAAAACGAGGCCAGCCACCACAATTTCTCTAGGTATTTCAGCTATCACTGTCTTATCTGGGGCTTTATTTATTACTTACCAGGGATAGGAATCTCATGAGAAAAATAGCCATACTTCTAGCCTTGTTGCTTCTTGCACCACTTCAACCCCTGCATGCGGCTACTAGGGCAGGTGCGCCTTGCCCGGTAATCGGTAAATCAGTAACTAAACAGAAGAAGATTTATATCTGCACTAAATCAGGAAGCAAGAAGATTTGGAGATTACAGACAATCGATCAGCTGATCGCATCTGATCTTTTAAAGGCAGAGAAATTGACGGTTCTACCCAAGGCGGTGCAGTCAACTCTTGTGCAGGCTAGAAAGAACAAGAGCCCTTGGTTAGATCAAGAGTGTTCAGTTGATTTCTCTTCCACCGATACACCTGTGTGCCAAGGTGGTGATCTCAGTAGCAAAAAGGTAATTGTTCTTTACGGTGATTCACATGCATCAATGTGGATGAGCGCAATTGATGTGATTGGTAAAAAGCATGGTTACAAGGTGCACCTCTTTGCAAAGCTAGCCTGCCCCTTGGTTGAGGTTGCGGTATGGAGCTATCAACTCAACCGTCCATTTACAGAGTGCACACAATGGCAACAAAAGGTTTATCCGCTGATTCAATCTCTAAACCCCGAGATCATTATCGTCACCGATCAGTGGAAGCCAGCTGTTGTTGATGGTAAGAAATCTGATTTTGATACACCTTTTATGTGGGAGAAGGAGTTTCCTATTGCGATCTCTAGGGTTGCAAAGATGGCCGCAAAGGTATTTGTCATCGGAAACAACCCCAGCCTGACCCAAGATCCAGTTGATTGTGCAAGTAAGCCACGAGTTAACCTGGCTCTGTGCTCTGCAGGGCGTACGCAGGCTGACAACGCCAAATTCAACGGTATAGAGGCAAAGGCCGCCAAGAGTGTTGGCGGCACCTACATCGATACCGTCGCCTGGGCTTGCACCGCTTCCTTATGTCCCATCGTCATCGCCAACACCCTTGCCTACTTTGATCAATGGCACTTCTCAGAAAGTTATGTAAAGCGGCTTACCCCTGCCCTTGAGCAACGGTTAAAGCTTGGCTAAGGGCAAAACCCTCCGCTGTGATGAATTACGCAACACTAATGTTGCGTAAATAGGGGCGGTGCCCTAGAGTCTTTTGGTGAAGATACCTACCGAAAGTAGAGCGATGTCCCTGTTCAAGAGATCAGCCCTGTTAGTCGCTGTTGTAGCCCTTTTTGCCACCATGTTGGCCGGGTGTTCATCCTCTGCTGAGCAGGCCACCGAGGTCAATGAGCTCACTATCTACTCGGGCCGCTCTGAAGAGTTCATCGCACCATTTTTTGCGGAGTGGGAGCAGCAAACAGGGATCAGATTAAATATCCGCTACGGAGATTCAGCAGAGCTGGCAGCACAAATCCTTGAAGAGGGCAGCAACTCCCCTGCAGATCTATTTCTTTCTCAAGATGCCGGATCTCTCGGCGCGGTTACAGAGGCTGGTTTATTTACCCAGTTAAGTGATCAGATCGCATCGACAATTCCTGCCTCCTTTACTGAAGCAAACCGCAACTGGGTGGGTGTTACAGGTCGAGCTCGCGTCTTTGCATACGCCCCAGATCGCATCACAGTATTGCCACAATCTGTTACAGAGTTAACTAATGCTCAGTACAAAAACCAACTCGGCATCGCACCGGTAAACGCCTCATTTCAGGCATTTGTTACCGCTTTAATTGAAAACAAGGGACGCGACTTTGCCAAGAGTTGGCTACAAGGTTTACAAGCAAATGGCGCAAAGATTTATGCAAAGAACAGCGCCATTGTTGAAGCGATCGATAAAGGTGAAATCTCAATCGGCCTGGTAAACCATTACTACATCTGGGAGGTCAGCGAAGCCCTAGGCAGGGCAATCAATGTTAAAAACGGCTTCTTTGCACCGGGAGATCTTGGCAACTTGATCAATGTTTCTGGCGCTGGAGTTCTTGCCTCAAGCAAGAAGATTGCCGCCGCTGAAGATCTGATTAACTTCTTAACCTCGGCACCATCTCAGCAAAACTTTGTTCGCGACACCCATGAATACTCATTGATCGATAGCGCCGCTGCACCTGCTGGCTTGCCTGGCTTAAATCAAATAGGTGCGCCAACTATTGATCTTGCCTCCTTGAAAAATATTAAGCAGACACAGGATCTGTTGATTGAGGTTGGGCTGCTGTAAAAATGACAACAACATTCCCAGAGAGCACCCGAACAACACTGTCGCAGAGCGCCCGTAAACAGCGCTCTGTACGTGGAGTTCTCAACCTTGCCGTGGGAGCTGTTGCCGCACTTGCCTTGATTCCTATTGTTTATCTCTTTATCCGTGCTAGCCAAAAGCCCTTGGGTGAGATCACCGCGCTCTTGATTCGTCCCAAGACCCTAGAGGTCCTCGCGACAACCTCTGCGCTGGTTATTTGTGTTGTTTTCACAACTGTTGTCATGGGAGTTTTAATGGCAAGTGGACTTCACTTTGTCCAACTGCCCTTTAGACAGTTGTTGATCATCCCAGCTGTACTGCCCCTTGCGATTCCCTCATATGTTTTTACCTATACCTGGGTGGCGTTGATCCCAGAGTTTTCCGGTTTTCTTGCAGCCGCCTTTATCTTGTCCATTACAACCCTGCCCTATGTCATCTTGGCAACCCTGGCAGGGCTTCGCAGAGTTGATGGTTCGCAGATAGAGGTTGCACGTTCTTTGGGGTTAACACCTGCGCAAACCTTTAGGCGGGTTGTCTTTCCTCAGGTTAAGGGACATGTAAGTGCAGGTGCATTACTGGCCGCTCTGTACACAATCAGTGACTTTGGTGCGGTCTCGCTGTTAAATGTTGAAACTCTAACGGTCACTATCCAAAACATGTACCGCGCTTCTTATGATCGCAGCGCTGCAGCTGTCATTTCATTTGTATTGATCGCCTTTTCAACCATCGTTGTCTTAGCTGATGAAAAGATTAAACGACAGACCCCAGAGACCGCAGTTGTAAAGGTGTACTCAACCAAGTACTCACTGATCAATAGCCCGGGCCTGCGCTTTGCAGTAATTGCAACGGTAGGCCTGTACGCCCTTAACGCGGTGCTCATCCCCTTCTATGTTTTAATCTCAAGGTTTTTAAGCAATCAGGTCGCCATTAATTGGGGCGATTTATTAGCAGCCTCAATTTCAACTATCTCTGTTGCAGCCTTGGGTGCGGTAATCGCTTTGGTGCTATCGGCCCCATTAGGAATCCTGTTATCACGCACATCAACACCCTTTGGCCGCACCGCACAACGCATCATCACCATCGGTCATGGCTTACCAGGTGTTGTAGTTGGTTTAGCGATCGTCTCGATCGGATCAAAGCTCGGTGCCTTGTATCAAACAACATTTTTACTGGCCTTTGCCTATGCTCTGTTATTTCTTGCAAAATCAGTAGCCAGCATGAACTCTTCACTATCACGTGTTCCGAGCAGCGTTAAAGATGTTGCATCCACACTTGGCATGAATCAATGGCTGGTTCTAAAAAAGGTTGTTGCGCCAATCGCAGCACCTGGCATTGGATTGGGAACAATCCTGGTATTTCTCACAGCGATGAAGGAGCTTCCTGCAACCTTGATGCTTCGCCCCACAGGCTTTGAAACACTTGCAACTCAGATCTGGTCTGCAGCTTCGATTAATCGATTTAACGAGGCCGCACCTTATGCATTAATCTTGGTTCTGATCGCAGCACTACCTACATTTTTGATTAGCCGTCCTGATAAAGCAGATCGCAGCTTTATCCAAGAGAGCGCAAGGAGCGAATAGTGAGTTCACTAGAGATTTCGCACCTCAAGGTAAGCCTTGGAAACCGTTTGATTTTGGATGATCTTTCATTCTCATTAGCTGAGGGTCAGATAGCTGCGCTGCTAGGACCATCTGGTTGTGGCAAGACCACCTTGTTGCGCAGTATCGCCGGCTTAATTCAGCCATCTGATGGAACTATCCGTTTTGGTAAGCAGCTTGTTTCCCTTTCATCTCTGGTGATGCCATCACATAAGCGAAAGATTGGTTATGTTCCACAAGAGGGCGCACTCTTTCCTCATCTAAGCGTTGCCGACAACATCGCCTTTGGTTTAGATCGCTCAGTTTTTACAAAGGATCAGATTCGTCAGACAACCAAGGAGATGTTAAGTCTGATCGGTTTACAAGGGTATGAAAGCCGTATGCCAAATCAACTATCAGGTGGACAGCAAACCCGTGTTGCACTTGCCCGTGCACTTGCGATTAAGCCCGCTATTGTTTTATTAGATGAGCCATTTTCAGCGCTCGATGAGGCGCTGCGTGATGATCTGCGCTCTGATGTAATTAATTTGCTACGTGCAAGCAAGACCACGGCGATCTTGGTTACCCATGATCGCGAAGAAGCGCTGGTCTCTGCCGATGTTGTCGCTCTTATGCGCGCAGGAAAGATTGTTCAGCAGGGATCACCTGAAGCTGTGTACTCAAAGCCGATCTCACCAGCAATTGCGGTCAGCACAGGTGATGCGCTGGTTCTCGATGCCCAGCGGTTAGCTGATGGTTCGACTTCATACTTGTTTAATCCAGCAGCGGTTGGTGCATCCTCTGAATCAGGCCAGATTGTTATTCGCCCCGAAGAGATCACCATAGATCGCGCCCTTTCAGCTACATCACCTAAGGGCCGTATCTCCAAGATTGATTACTACGGACATGACGCCATGGTCACCGTTGAAGTGGCTGGGCAATCCATCAAGGTTCGCATCCCTGGACCATTTGATTTTCTAGTAGGCGAAGAGGTCGGCGTCCACCACACAGGCCCAGTCAGATTCTTTGCTAAGGCAGAAAATTAAAAGTGCCTAAAGATCCATCTCGCCAAGCGCACTTCCCCGCTATTGAAAAACGATACGGCGAAAAGATGGCCTATTGGTTCAAGGTCATGGCACAGCTGGAAGGCAAAAAGTACCCAGAACAAGTTGCTCACCTCAAAGAGAACTACGGTTTTTCTCAAGCCCATGCCAACGCGCTTGTTATGTACAGTCGTGGCTCTGAATCATCCAAACGGTTTAACACACCAACAGATTTTTATAAATCGGTAACGCCCGAGCAAGCAAAAACAATCAGGGCGATCTTCAAAGCGATTACCTCTAAATACCCGCAATTAGAGCTAGTTATCGCCTGGAACCACCCGATGGTCAAGCTCGATAAGCACTACATCTTCGGTGCCTCTGCTTCTAGCAAGCATGTGTTGATCGCTCCGTGGGATCAAGAGGTTCTGCACGAATTTGCTCCTAAGTTCAAAGAGGGCAACGCCCTTAAAAAAACTATCCAGCTACCTAATGACTGGAAAGTAGATGCCAAACTGCTTCAAGGAATGATCAAGGCGAGTCTTGCCAAGCTGAAGTAAACCCTCAGATGTACCCTTGGCTATGACGAAAAAAGAAGAGCCTCCATACGCTCGAGTTGAAAAATCAATCCTGCCACTTAAGTATGTAGATCTCATTGAAGATGTATTTCACGGAATCTTGGCGCTTTCACTGCTGGGTATCGCTGTCGGTGCCTTCTACTACAGCATCGAGCGCATAGTTACTACCGCCCCATTTTTCCCTAATGGAATGATTCAGGGAATTAATGACATTTTATTTATTGTTATTATTCTAGAAATTCTGCGTACCGTTATTTCACGATTTACCGATGGCGTGTACCAACTAGATAAGTTTCTTATCATCGGCGTAATCGCAGCTGTCCGACATATCTTGACCGTTGGTGCATCACTTACTCTTCAAACAGGAAAGAGTGATACCGCCTTTGAGAGAGCGGTTATCGAACTTGGGCTAAACGCCTTAATTGTGATCGCACTCGTCTTTGCGATCTTCATGTCAAAGTCAGCCCACCGTAACCGGTAAGAGGCTAGGACTCGAAGTCCCCGCCTCTTCCCGTCAACTTGTTCTTCGTCTTTGTTGGTCGTTCATAAGCAATCAACAATGCAGAGATGATCATGATAAAAACACCAATAACGATGAACTTTTCCATAAAGTTAGCCTAGGACCGCCCAAACGACCAATGCAAATACCGCAATACCTAAACCAACAATTGCGATGGCAGATAGTGACAGTAAATGACGTGACTCTGAAATCTTCTTTGCCAACTCTGAAGGCTTTTCAACCCGCTTCAGATCGATGATGAGGAGCTCTGCTTCGCGGATTGCCGCGTACTGCGTGATAATTGCAAGAATTCCTGTAGCTGCAGCAACACCGATAGCTAAGTACTTGGTTCCATCATTTGCTGTCTCAAACTTTCCAAATGCTGCCACCACAAAGATGCCGATCAGCAACAGGTTTGGTGCCATCTGAGCCTTGATAATCTGTGAGCGCTTGGTGTTCCAGAGCTCTAATAATCCTTTTTCATCCATGGTTCTCTCCTCAACGCAGGAGCCCAAACTTGGACTCATCAATAATGATAAGGCTCGAAGGTTAAATCTGCATGGCCAATTGAAAACGGCTCGCCTACGATTGAGTTATGTCCCGCACCGCAAAGGTTAAGAATGGTTTTGAGCCAAAGATCTGCGTGCGCTGCGGACTGCCCTTTGAATGGCGCAAAAAGTGGGCCAAGAACTGGTCAGAGGTGAAGTACTGCTCTGATCGTTGCCGTGAGAATAAATGAAGCGCATCATCTATATCCCCTTTGATCATCTTCACCGTAAATATGGAGCGCTCAAAGTTGCCGATCCAAAAACCGATGTAATCGCATTTGTTGAAAGCGCACGTATGACCACCGGTCGCAACTGGCACAAAGAACGGCTCTTCTTTTTAATCTCAAGCGCCCGTCACTTTGCTAAATCCCTTGAAGATGAAGGCTTTACAGTTGAGTATGTAAAGGCTGCAACAACAGTTGATGGATTAACAACTATTCAGAAAAAGCACACAGCGTTACCGATTACCTGCGCCGAGCCATCTTCTTTTAGACAGTATGACCAGCTCAAAGCCTTTGGTGTCTCCTTTGTTCCTAATGATTTCTTCTTAACTCCTCGCAACCTATTTACCCAATGGGCAGATGGCCAAAAGAGTTACTTGATGGAGAACTTTTACCGCGCACAACGTATTCGCCTGGGCATCTTGGTTGAAGGAAGTAAGCCAACTGGTGGTGCCTGGAACTTTGATAAGGAAAACCGTTTACCACCACCGAAGAGGTACGAAGGCCCGGCATATCTAGAACATAAACGGGATGAGATTGATCAGCAGGTTGCCAAAGAGCTCGGCCACACCATGACAACTACCTGGGCCACAACCCGTAAGGGCGCGCTGGCTCAAATGAGCAATTTTTTCACAAACCACTTTGCCGAGTTTGGCCCCCTAGAAGATGCGATGACTACTGATAACTGGGCGCTGCACCACAGCCTGTTATCGCCCTACATCAACAACAACCTGATCCATCCATCTGAGGTCATTCATGCAGCGGTTAAAGCCTTTAACAGCGGCGCGGTCCCCATCGAATCTGCAGAAGGTTTTATCCGACAAATCATCGGCTGGCGCGAGTATGTCAACGGTATGTACTGGTTCTTAGGCCCTGATTACCGCGAAAACAATCAGCTAAAGGCCACCAGAAAACTGCTGCCACTCTTTTCAGATCCGACTAAAACTCAGATGAACTGCATCAAAGAAACAGTTACCGATATTCAAAGCCGCGCCTGGGTGCACCACATTCCACGTTTAATGTTGCTATCAAACCTGGCATTGATCACCGGCACCAACCCACAAGCCTTTCTAGATTGGATGCGCGAAGTCTTTATCGATGCTTCGGAATGGGTGATGGTTCCAAACGTGATTGGTATGGGTGTACATGCAGATGGTGGGCAGATGATGACTAAGCCATATGCAGCAGGTGGTGCATATATTTCACGAATGTCTAACTACTGCAAACCATGTGCTTACAACCCAAAGCTGCGCACCGGTGATACCGCATGTCCATTCACAACCTTGTACTGGGATTTTCTCGATCGTCACAAAGATACATTTGCTAAAAATCACCGCATGAGTCAACAGGTATTTGGTCTTAACCGATTATCAGATCTGCCAGAACTTCGTGAACGAGCACACGAGGT
>ERZ888423.764-NODE-764-length-31932-cov-30.691125_pt1 | contig 31932 bp, 30 predicted proteins | sample MGYA00520523_ERZ888423 | MGnify/ENA primary metagenome ERZ888423 (study PRJEB32303, sample SAMEA104408611) | aquatic metagenome | biome: Brackish water; feature: Pelagic; material: water | place: Baltic Sea | collected 2014-06-08T10:24:00 | depth 30,27 m ...
GAGCTCGATATGCTGGCCTTCCGGGGAGAAGCTCCATTTCTGCGCCGACGGGATCTTCTCGTCCCGGAATGTGTCCGAGACCGCCTCGCGTGCAAACAGCCCGCGCCGGTTCACCCAGGCCCCGAGGTTGGTTGAGACCGTCACATCCGGCGAGGTCGTCAGGATACGGCGTGACAGTTCGGTCTCCTCCCGCGCATGCGCGTCGAGGATCTTGCCGAACCCCGCCTGCGTCGAGAGCATCTCGTCGTCCAGAAATACCGGCCCGGGAGAGGGCACGGCCGGCGAGGTATAGCGCCTCGGCCCGGCCGCAAAGAATGGAACTTCCCGCAATAATTCCTTGAGCACCGACGGATTCTGTACACCTGCCAGCGGTTCCCATTCCTCACCCTCGGCGATGCCCATCAGCGTCTGGAACTCGGCCATCTGCGCCCTGGTCATCAGGCCGGCATGGTTGTCCTTGTGCCCGGCCAGCGGCGTGCCCCAGCCCTTGATCGTGTAGGCGAGGAACACGGTCGGCGTCTCGTCGCGGGCCCGGTCAAACGCCTCGCACAAGGTCTCGAGGCACTGGCCGCCGAGATTGTTCATCAGAGTGCTGAGCTCCGCATCGCTGCGCGCCTCGATCAGCGCCGTCACTTCGCCCTGATCGCCGATATCGTCCAGCAGGCGCCTGCGCCAGGCCGCGCCGCCCCTGTAGGTCAGCGCCGAATAGAGCGAGTTCGGGCAGGCCTCGATCCAGTCCCGCAGCCGCCCGCCGCCCGGTTCGGCAAACGCCGCGCGCTGCAGCGCGCCGAAGCGCAGCACCTCCACGCGCCAGCCGAACGCCGTGAAGATCGCCTCCACCCGCGCCCAGAGGCCTTCATGCACCACGCCGTCGAGGCTCTGGCGGTTATAGTCGATGATCCACCAGGTATTGCGCAGGCCGTGTTTCCAGCCTTCCTGAAGGCACTCGTAAACGTTGCCCTCGTCCAGCTCCGCGTCGCCCACCAGCGCCACCATGCGGCCCGGTTTGCGCGCGCCGCTTCCAAGCTGCGTCCACGGACGCGCGATCAGGTAGTCCTGGATCATCGAGGCAAACGCCGTCTCCGCCACACCAAGACCAACCGATCCCGTGGAGAAATCCACGTCGTCGATGTCCTTGGTCCGCGACGGATAGGACTGCGCGCCGCCATAGCCGCGGAAGTTCTCCAGCTTCTCGCGTGTCTGGTTGCCCATCAGGTAGTGCATCGCGTGGAACAAAGGCGCCGCATGCGGCTTCACCGCCACCCGGTCTTCCGGCCGCAGCACATGGAAGTAGAGCGCCGTCATGATCGACACCATCGAGGCGCAGCTGGCCTGGTGCCCGCCGACCTTGACGTCGTCATCGCGCTTCTCGCGCAGATGGTTGGCGTTGTGCACCGTCCAGGCGCTGAGCCAGAGCAGGCGCCGTTCGAGGGCTTTGAGAGTCTCTGTCGGAAGGTTCATGCCCCGAGGTAAATCAGGGCAGGCGCCAAGTCCACAAGAGACAGATGGCTTCAGCCCCGGCCGCGCTGCGCCTTGTCGAACAGGTTCACCAGCGTGGTGCCTGGCACCGAATTCATCTTCTGCATCCAGCCCGGCATACCCTTCAGCATGTCGGCCGTGTCCGACCAGCGTCGCACATTGGCGTCGGCCGCGCGCTGGAAGGCTTCGCGCATGTAGGTCTCGTCCTGGCTGTCCCAGCCATCGCTGAGCGTGATGGACGACAGGTTCATCAGGCTCTTCTGCATCGTCAGCATCGTGTCGAGCGACGCGGCGGTCATCGCCGTGTAGGTGCGCCAGGAATTCATCCAGAAGTCCATCATGTCCTGTTTCCCCATGGGTTGACCCTTTCACGCTAAGCCTCGATTGTGCGGTGCACAACAAGTTTCGTGCCAGGCGCCCCCGGCACGCCGCGGCGCCGCCCCGATTGCGCCGCGCCGGAATGCGCTTAGATTCGCCGGCAGATGAGCGACCAGGTAGCCTTCACCTTCGAACCTTCCCCCGCCCGGGGCCGCGTCCTTGTATTCGATTCGGGCGTTGGCGGGCTCACGGTTGCCGGCGAAATCCGCGCTCTCGGCCCGCGGCTCGCGGTCCACTATGCCGCCGACAACGCCTTTTTCCCGTATGGGGACAAGTCGGATGAGGCCCTGCGCGCGCGCCTGCCGCGTGTAGCGAAAGCCCTCGTGGACGCGGTCCGGCCGGATGTCTTCGTCATCGCTTGCAACACCGCAAGCACGCTGGCCCTCGCGGAAGTGCGCGCCGCCCTCTCCATCCCGGTCGTTGGCACCGTTCCCGCCATCAAGCCCGCCGCGAAGCTCACCGAGACCGGCACCATCGGCCTCCTCGCCACCCCGGGCACCATCCGGCGCGCCTATACCGCGCAGCTGATCGAGCAGTTCGCCGCCGGCAGGCGCGTCATCCTGCATGGCAGTCTGGAGCTCGTGAAACTCGCCGAGGCCCACGCCCGCGGCGAGGATGTGCCGCCCGGCGCTTATGCCGCCGCCCAGGCACCACTCTTCAATGCAGAGGGCGCAGACCAGATCGACACGGTCGTCCTCGCCTGCACGCATTTCCCGCTGGTGCGCGGCCAGTTGATCGCCACTGCGCCGCGTGCCGTGTCCTACATCGATTCAGGCGCCGCGATTGCCCGCCAGACCATCCGTGTCCTGCCGCGGAATACTCTATCCCGCGGGCAGGGAGGAACAGCCTGCCTAACCCGCCCGCCGGACGATACGGACGGCATGATGCGCGTCCTCAGACGTTACGGATTTCCGGAAGTTCAGTTCGTGGCCATCGAGCCGATCGAGATGACTTCGGCGCCGGCCGCGGAGACATAGAGCGACGGCCAGGGCGAATCCTGGACTTGCGCAACTTCGGTCTCGCCGAACCCGTTGAACCGGGTCGACATCGAACGCCCATAAGCACCGATATTGCCGATTTCAACATAGTCGCCCTCGGTCAGGCCGGCCGGAAGCCAGACCTTGCCCGGAAGCATGTCGGCGGAATCGCAGGTCGGTCCGTACACGGTGTATTCTACCATGCGGCCGAGCTTGCGCCCGTCACCCGGAATCGCGCGCATCGGGAACTTCCAGCCTTCGTGCACTGCGTCATAGAGGGCGCCATAGGAGCCATCGTTGACATAGATCTCGCGGCCTTTGGCAAGGTCGACGCGCACCAGAAGGCTTTCCGACTCGGCGACCAGCGCGCGGCCCGGCTCGCACCACAGCTCGGCGTTCTCCAGAACGAACATGTTTTCGAACGAGCGCATCACCATGGCAACATAGTCGTCCATTTCCGGCGGGGTCTTGTCTGCATAGATCGCCGGGAAGCCGCCGCCGACATCGACGATGTCCACGGTCACGCCCGCCTCGATGATGACACGGCTCGCGTCGGCCATCGCCTGCGCCCAGGCCGAGGGCTTCATTGCCTGGCTGCCGACGTGGAAAGATACGCCGACCTCGTCCGCATGACGGCGGGCAAGGCGGAGGATTTCCGCCGCTTCAGCAGCGCTCGCGCCGAACTTGCCGGACAGCGGCAGGGCAGAGCCTTCGTTCGAGACAGCAATACGCACGAGGATAGTCAGGTCCCTGGCGAAGTTTGTAGCTTCGAGGATCTTGTTCAGCTCGGCAACCGAGTCGGTCACATAGATGCGAACGCCATGATTGAAGTAGGCGCGCTCGATCGCGTGGCGCGGCTTCACCGGGTGCAGGAAGGCAATCCTCGCGTCCGGGAAACGGCCACGGATCAGCTGGATTTCCTTTTCGGAAGCCGCGTCAAAGCTGCGGATGCCGGCTTCCCAGAGGGCGTCGAGCACGTGCGGGGCAGGGTTCACCTTGACGGCATAGAACGACTGGGCCGGGAATTTCTCCACGAACCAGCGGGCCGCCGCGGTCACGCGCTCCGGACGAAAGCAATAAGTCGGCAGCTCCGGCTGCAGATTGCGGACAATATTATACGGGGTAGCGTAAGTGTGCATGACACCTAACCTCCAAAGGGCTTCAAACCAGCTTTGGGCGTTAGTACAGGGGGCCCCCCTTTTTGTCGGGTTAGCCCAGATGTCCGCCACATCAATTTCGAATGTGCCTTTAGGGGGTAATCCCCGGATGCGCAAGAAGTTTTTTTACTCTACAGGGGCCTGTCGCAAATCTGTCACTTTTTTTCGCTGGAACTGTCGCGTGACGCGCGTATGCCGAAAAGGCTAATCCTGTCGTAACCGGGTACAACCGAGCGGAGACACGCCATGTTCAAGAGCTTTTTCAGAGCCGCAATCCCTGCTGCAATGTTAATGGCCGCAGCCGCCTGCGGGCAGAGCGACCTGTCGCAGCTGGAAGACGATTCGGCCTCCGGGGTCGCCCCTGTCGCCGGAACGGCCTCCGCCGACCAGAAGATCAAAATCGTCGGCTCCTCCACGGTTGCGCCCTTCTCGCGCACCATCGCCGAGCGTTTTGGCGCCACCACCTCTTTCGCCACCCCGATCGTCGAATCGACCGGCACGGGCGGAGGCTTTAAGGCGTTCTGCGCCGGCGTCGGCCCGGGCGAGCCCTCGATCGCCAACGCATCCCGCCCCATTCAGGACGCCGAGCGCAACCTCTGCGTCGCTGCCGGCGTCAGCAGCATCACAGAAATCCCGCTCGGCTATGACGGGATTGTCGTCGCAAACGCCAAGGAAGGCCCTCTCTTCGACATTACCAAACGCGAACTCTTCCTTGCTCTGGCCAAGGATATTCCCGACGGCCAGGGCGGTTTCAAACCGAACCCATACATGATGTGGAACGAGGTAAACCCGTCGCTGCCCGCCAAGCCGATCCTCGTCCTCGGCCCGCCGCCCACCTCCGGCACGCGTGATGCCTTCGTCGAACTCGGTATGGAACTCGGCGCGCTGGAAATCCCGGAACTGGCAGCCCTGAAGGAGAGTGATGCCGAAGCTTTCAAGACTCGCTCACATACGGTGCGTACGGACGACAAGTGGGTCGATTTCGGCGAGAATGATTCGGCGATCGTGCAGTCGCTCGTCAAATCACCCGATGCGATCGGCGTGCTCGGCTTCTCTTTCCTCGAGCAGAATGGCGACCGTGTGAAGGGCGGCTTGCTCGGCGGCGTCGAGCCAACCTTCGAGAACATCACCAGCGGCCATTACGGCCTTGCCCGCGTTATGTATTTCTACGTCAAGGACCAGAATATCCCGCTCGTGCCGGGCCTCGCCGAATTCGTCGCCGAATCTGTGAGTGACGGCGCCGCCGGCGAAGACGGCTACATGATCGAGAAAGGCCTGATTCCCCTGCACGAAGCCGAACTCGGCAAAGCCCAGGAGGCCGCCGCGACGCTGAAAGCGGCCGCCACCGCCACGCCGTAACGCAAAAAACCTCAACTCACCCCTCTCCCGATTGCGGGCTTGTTCGCATCAGCCATCGCACTGAGGCTGCCCGAACAAGGGGAGCGGTGAGGGACTTGAAGCAAGGTCCGGCGATTGCGTAAAATGCCGGCGGCTGACCTGCGGAAAGCCTACCCCTCTGACTTCTCCACTGCTGGCTTGTGTCTCCGTATACGGATTTTGTGCCAGAAACGCCGGCGCAGTGGCGGGGGCAGGGGCTGCAGGTTCTCGAGGAACACTTCGGCGCAGGATCGCCAGCTATAGGTCTCGGCATGCGCGCGTGCCGTCTCGCGGCTGAGCGCCAGGCAGTCGGTCGCGCCCTTCGCCAGGTCCCCGTCCAGCGGCGTGATTGTGCCCGCGCCGGAGCCGGGGATCACGTCGCGCGGCCCTGTCGCATCAAACGCCGCCACCGGTGTGCCGGCCGCCATCGCTTCCAGCACCACCAGCCCGAACGTGTCCGTAAGGCTCGGGAACACGAACACGTCTGCGCTCGCATAGCAGGCCGCAAGTTCGTCGCCGAACTTCGCGCCGAGGAACACGACGTCTTTATACTTCCGCTTAAGTTCTTCCAGCTGCGGGCCTTCGCCGATGATCACCTTTGTGCCCGGCAGCGTCAGATCGGCAAACGCCTCGATATTCTTCTCGACCGCCACGCGCCCGACATTCAGGAAAATCGGCCGCGCCATTCCGGCAAACGGGTCACCCGGCTGGCCGGCCTCCACACGCTTCAGCGGCGTGAAGGCCTCGGTGTCCACGCCCCGGCTCCAGGCCACGAGGTTCGAGAAGCCTTGATCCTCCAGCTCCCTCATCAGCGACGGCGTCGCCACCATCACTTTGCCGGAATACTTGTGGAACCAGCGCACGAAGGAATAACCCCAGCTCACCGGCACCGGCAGGCGCGCTGAGATATATTCTGGAAACCGCGTGTGATAGGCTGTGGAGAAGGGGTGCTTCTCGGTCAGGCAAACCGCCCGCGCGGCCATCCCCAGCGTGCCTTCGGTGGCGATATGCACCGCGTCCGGCTCGAATTCATGGAAGATGTTGCTGATCCGCGGCCGGCCCCACAGCCCCATCTTGATCTCGGGATAGGTCGGCAGCGGCATCGTCATGAAGCCAGCGCCAGGATGCACGATTTCCCAGACATGCCCCATCGCCTCGGTCTCGGCGATGATGCGCTTCATCGTGCGCACGACGCCGTTGACCTGGGGATCCCAGGCGTCAGTCACGAGCATGATGCGCATGGCATCTCCCACTGGACGTTTCTTCGGGGCCCCCCGCGGGCCGTTCGCGGCGCAATGTGGCGAGGTTGCGCCAGTGCGTAAAGAGGCCCACTGCCGTCAAATTCCGCTCGCGGCCAGGTCCGGACACAGGTATTCAGGCTCTATGCCTGCGCCGCAGGCGCAAAATTTTGCCTCTTTATAAGTGAGTTCGCCCGTTACCATGCCCGACACCCTCGCCTCGCTCCCGGTCGACTGGGACGCGCTCGATGCCCTGAAATTCGCCGATGAGGAAGCCCTCCTCGAAGGCCTGATCAAGCAGGGCGTGCTGCCCGGGCCTATCCGCGAAGGCGCCGTCCGCCGGGGCCGCGAGCTCGTGCAGATCGCGCGCGGGCGGGGCCGCCGCAAAGGGATGATGGAAAGCTTCCTGGAGGAGTTCGGCCTGACCAATTCAGAAGGCCTCGCCCTGATGTGCCTCGCCGAAGCACTGCTGCGCGTGCCGGACGCCGCCACCCGCGACGACCTGATCGCCGAGAAGATCCGCTCCGGCGACTGGGGCGCCCACCAGGGCCAGTCGGACTCCTGGCTCGTCAACGCTTCCACCTGGGGCCTGATGCTGACGGGCCGCGTCATCGGCGCGCCTGAAACCGCGAAGAAAGGCCCGGCCTCTTTCGTCGGCGGTCTCATCCGCCAGAGCGGCGAGCCGGTGATCCGCGCCGCGATGATGCAGGCGATGCGCATCATGGGCGAACAGTTCGTCCTTGGGCGAACGGTCGAGGAAGCGCTGAAGCGTGGCCGCCGCATGGTGAAATCAGGCGAGGCCGCCCACTTCTCCTTCGACATGCTGGGGGAGGGCGCGCGCACGAGCGCCGACGCCGCCCGCTACTTCAAGGCTTACGAGGACGCCATCAGTGCCGTCGCCGCCGACAAGGACGCGAAACTCCCTCCGGAATCTGCCAATGGCGTGTCAGTCAAGCTCTCCGCCCTCCACCCGCGCTATCTCGCCGTGAAGGAAGCGCGCGTAATGGCCGAGATGTATCCGAAAGTGCTCACGCTCTGCCAGCAGGCCGCAAAAGCCAACATTGGCCTCTGCCTCGACGCCGAGGAAGCCCACCGCCTGGTCATCAGCCTGAAGATATTCGAGAAGCTCGCCCGGGAGCCTTCGCTGGAAGGCTGGACCGGCCTTGGCCTCGCGGTGCAGGCCTACCAGAAGCGCGCCCTGGCCGTCATCGAACGCCTTGGCACGCTGGCCAGTGTCACCGGCCGCCGCTTCATGGTCCGCCTCGTCAAGGGCGCCTATTGGGATTCGGAAATCAAGAACGCCCAGGTCGAAGGCTATCCGAACTTCCCGGTCTTCACGACCAAACAGGGCACCGACGTTCACTACCTCGCCTGCGCAAAATCCATGCTCTCCGCCTCGCCCGCCATCTATCCCTGCTTCGCCACGCACAACGCCCACACGCTCGCCGCGGTCGATCTGCTCGCCGGCGCCGCTGGTGTCTCCGGCTTCGAATTCCAGCGCCTGCACGGCATGGGCGAGCCTCTCTACGAAGCGGCTGACGCCGGCACGCGCGTCCGCGTCTACGCCCCCGTCGGCGCCCACGAGGACCTCTTGCCATACCTGGTGCGCCGGCTGCTCGAGAACGGCGCCAATACCAGCTTCGTCCACTCCTTCCTCGATGAAAGTGTGCCGCCCGAGCAGGTGGTCACCGATCCCATCGCCAGGGTCGAGATCGGCCCGCGCCGCCATCCGCGCATCCCGACACCCCCGCGCCTTTATGGCAGTGCACGGAGAAACTCCCTCGGCCATGATCTGAGCCAGCTTGGTGTGCGCAGCGGCTTTGCTTCAGCCCTGAAGGCGCTCGATGACGGCCCCGTTATCGCCGCGGGCCCGGTCGTCTGCGGCGTTGCCATAACCGGCGGCGGCGAGATGGTCCGCGCCCCCGCCGACTATTCCCGCGCCCTCGGCGCCGCGCTCGAAGCCGATGATGCGGCGATCAGCAAAGCGCTTGACGCGGCCGCCGCCTGTCAGCCCGTCTGGGACCGCCTCGGCGGCGCCAGGCGCGCCGAGCATCTCCGCGCCATGGCCGATGCGATGGAGGCGCAGGCGCCCCGCCTGATCGCCCTCATGGCCCGCGAAGCCGGCAAGATACTCCCGGACGGCATTGCCGAAGTGCGCGAAGCTGTCGACTTCTGCCGCTACTACGCTCATCAGGCCGCGCAGGAGTTCGCTGGGCCCGTCCGCCTGCCAGGCCCGACGGGCGAGACCAACCACCTCTCCCTCCACGGGCGCGGCGTCTTCTGCTGCATCTCGCCCTGGAACTTCCCCCTCGCCATCTTCACCGGCCAGATCGCCGCTGCCCTCGCCGCCGGCAATACGGTCGTGGCCAAGCCCGCCGAGCAGACGCCGCTGATCGCCTTCGAAGCCGTCCGCCTCTTCCACAATGCGGGCCTGCCCGTGGACGCGCTCCACCTGCTCCCCGGGCGCGGCGAAACCGTGGGTGCAAAACTCACCGCAGACCTGCGCATCGCCGGCGTCTGCTTCACCGGCGCCACCTTCACCGCCCGCCTGATCAACCGCACGCTCGCGGGCCGGGAAGGCCCGATCATCCCGCTGATCGCCGAAACCGGCGGCCTCAACGGTCTCTTCGTCGATACCACCGCCCTGCGCGAACAGGTGATCGACGACATGATCACCTCTGCCTTCGGCTCCGCCGGCCAGCGCTGCTCCGCCCTGCGCCTTGCCTTCCTGCCGAACGCCACCGCCGACAGCCTGATCGAAGGCCTCATCGGCGCGATGAACGAACTGAAGATGGGTGACCCCGCCTTGCCGGACACCGATACCGGCCCGGTCATTGATGCCGAAGCGCGCGGCGTTCTGGAAAAGCACCTCGCCCGCATGAAAGGGGAGGCGAAACTTCTCCACCAGATCGATCCCGGCCTCCTCGCGCAGAAGGGCACAGGCTTCGGCCCGGCCCTCGTCGAGCTTTCCTCGCTTGACCAGATCACGGAGGAAACCTTCGGGCCTGTCCTCCATATCCTGCGCTACGATCCGGACAATATCGCCGCGACCTGCGCCGCCCTGCATACCAAGGGCTACGGCCTGACGCTCGGCATCCACTCGCGCCTCGAAAGCTTCCACGCCGCCGTCAAAGCCGCGATGCCCGCCGGAAACACCTATGTGAACCGTTCGATGACCGGCGCCGTTGTCGGTGTGCAACCCTTTGGGGGCGAAGGCCTCTCCGGCACCGGCCCGAAAGCCGGCGGCCCGCACTATCTCCATCGTTTCGCCACCGAACGGGTGGTAAGTGTCAACATCACCGCGCAGGGCGGCGACGCCGAACTCCTCAGCCTCTAGAAAGTCCCCGCACCATGATCCGCCCTCTCTCCACGGTCTCCCTCGCCGCGCTGATGCTCGCCGCCTGCACGCCGGAGGCGGCCGAACCCGCCGCAGTAGACGCGGTGGCCGAAACCGCGAGCGCCGAAGCCGCGCCCCCCGCCGCGCCCCCCGCCGCGCCCGAAGGCTTCCAGACCGCCTACAGCCTCGAAACCGAGAACTACGCGGTTCAGCTCGACATCGACCCCGCCATTCTCGCGTTCGATCCTGCGCTCGCCTGGCGCCTCTGGTCGTATGGCAAGACCTCCCTCGACGAGCTTGCCGTCTCCGCCGACGAAGGCCGCAAGATGGCGGACGAGGACGCCGCCGCCTCCGGCGAGAAATCCTGGTTCATGGGCTACACGCTCGAAATCGCCCACAAGGCCACCGGCGTCTTTGACGACGTGATCTCGGTCAGCGACACGGTCGCCACCTATACCGGCGGCGCCCACCCGAACTATTTCCTCGGCGGCGGCATCTACCGTAAGGGCGAGACCGAAAGCCTGCCGCTCTCCACCTTCATTGCCGATCCCGCCGCTTTCGGCGAGTTCGCGATCAAGGCCCTCGCCATAGAAAAGCAGGAGCGCGGCTATGCTGACGAGCCCGCCGCCATCGAGGCGAGCCTGGAGGAGCTGCTTGCTCCGACCACGGACGCTCCGGATGTTTACAAGGGCCGCTTTGTCTTCGCGCCCTCATCCGAGTCCGGAAAGATCGGCGGCATTACCCTGGTGTTTTCGCCCTACGACATCGGCTCCTATGCCGAGGGCGCCTATGAAGTGACCCTTCCCGCGACCGAGCTGACACCCATCCTCACCGAGGCCTGGGCCCCCCGCTTCGGCGGCGAGCCGGTCATCGAGGAAGTCGTCGAGGAAGAACAGCCCGCGAGCGCGGAATAGGCCCGGCCTTTTAGCCTAGCACTTCTTGAAGTCCCAGGTCTGCGCCCGCGCACCGTTCGCCAGCGAGATCGTCGCGCTCATCCGGCCGCCCTTGCGCGTGTAGACGATGCGCTGCGGATAATCATGCGCGGAGTTGGCAAACGTCACCGTGTTCCTGGCGCGGCTTTCCTCGGTGAACTCCGACGGCCCGAAGCCGCCCGGATAGGCGTTGAACACAGCCGGCGCCCCGCCATCGATCCGCGCCTGCTCGAAGAAGCTCAGTGCGCCCGTCTCGTCATAGGTCAGCGAATATCCGAACAGGTAGCCCGAGTCCGGTTTCGACCAGACTTCCTTGTAGGACTTGTCTGCCGTGCGCCAGCACCCGGTCATCCATTTCAGCCCTTCGTCCGCATGAGCGGCGGGGGCCAGCATCGCTGACGCGGCGATCAGCGACAGGGCAACCAGAGGGCGTTTCATTTTTCCACCAATGTGCAGCCGGTTTCAGGACCGGTTTTCCGGGCTTCAGACGAGACAAGGCCGCCGAGCACGCTGGCGCGGACGGTATCTGCGGTTTCATCAAAGGTAATCTGGCTGATGTCCACCGTGAAGTCGGTCAGGCAGCTCTCCATAGGTCGCTCCGCCACATGACGGCAGGAGCAGGCCATCTTGGCTCCGTACGCCGTCGCAATCTGCGCATAGGCGACCTGATCCTTCAGGAAGAACTGCCAGGCCAGCCCTCCGGCGACGCCGAGAACCACGAGCACGATGGCGAAGGCTTTGACGAGCTTCATGTCCCGGTCCACAACAGCTTTGATCAAGCATAACCATAACCGGGGAGGGCGCCAGCATGAAGGCAAAGATTCTTGGAGGACTCATCGCCGCGGCCCTGCTGGCGTTCGGCGCGGGCGCGCAGTCGCTCACCCCGCTGCCGGCGCAGCCCGAAGGCCTCGCTTATCCAACCGGCGGCTGGCAGACTGGCGAGTTGCCGCCGGACTCCAAGGCGGCTGTTGACGCCCTCGTCGCCGAAGCCATGGGCAAGTCAGTCAAAGACGTGATGGGCGAAACGCGCGGGCTCGTCATTATCTGGCGCGGCCGGCTGGTGGCCGAAGCCTACGCCAAGAGCTTCACGCCGCAGACCCGGCAGATTTCCTGGAGCATGGCCAAGTCGGTCACGCAGTCGCTCGTGGGCGCGGCCAGGCAAGCCGGCGCGGATATCGAACTCGATTCCCCCATGCCCGCACTCCATCCCGCGGGCAGCAAGGCGGCCGCCATCACCTGGCGCCAGTGGCTCCACGCAGTCGACGGCATGGATTACCACGAACTCGATGGCGATCCGAACCCGGTCAAAAGCGATGTGGTCCAACTGATGTACGGCGATGGACGGTTCGATGCGCTCGGCTACGCGATGCGCGCCTTCCCCCTCGTGCATGCGCCGGGCACGTTCTGGACCTATTCCACACCCACCTTTCACAACATCGGGCATGCCTTGCAGGTCGCGCTTGGCACGGAGGGGAACGCCGAAGGCTCCAAGGCCGCCTTTGACCGGATCCTGTTTGACCGGATCGGCATGGACACGGTCGCCGAGTTCGACCCGAAAGGAACCTATCTTGGCGGCTCGCTCATCTGGGCCAGCGCGCGGGATTTTGCGAAGTTCGGCTATCTCTACCTGCGCGATGGTGTGTGGGACGGCCAGCGTATCCTTCCTGAGGGCTGGGTCGATTTTGCCCGCGCTCCGGGTCCCGCGGCCAACACCAACGTCTATGGTGCCGGCTGGTGGATCATTCCGGCCAAAGGACCGCTCACGCATCGGCAGAACGCCGATTCCGATCCGCGCGACGCCTTTCACGCGGGCGGCCACGAAGGCCAGACGATCTGGGTCGTGCCCAGCCGCGACCTCGTGATCGTCCGCCTTGGCCTGATGCCCAACGAGGGCGAGAACTGGCCCGCCCTTTATGAATGGAACCAGCGCATTGCGCGCGCCTTTCCGGAGGTACAATAGCGGCGCAGATTCCGACTTGCGCCTGCGTTTCCGCCTCCATGCCCCCATTCCCGGCACCTGTTTATGGTCATCCGGGTTTCGCCGCAGGCGGAGACCGGCATCCGGAAAGCCGGGCAGAACAACAACCTTCAGTTTGCAGCCTGGTCATCGCTCCGTCGGCGCCGTCGCCTGGCCCAAAGAATTCCGCAGCTGCGACCGTTCGCCGGCATTTGCCCCCGGGTTTAATCTCTCCCGGTCTGCCTGGCTGGCGGCGCACCGGTACCGTTCGGTTGGCCCGGCAGACCGTCCCGGATGCGGGAACGCGTGGGGGTAACGGCCCGCTCGATTCCGAGGCGCGCCGATCCAGATAAGCCGAAAAGCCGGGAGACAATCGGGCCGGACCATCTCGGTTGCCAAGGTCCGCGCGGGTAAGCTCTCAAGGCCTCGCGGCGCCGAAGTCATCCCGAGAACTGCCCGAACCCCGGGACGCGCGAGGCGGAAGCGAGGCGTCCAATGCCAAACCACTTCTTCTCACGGACGCCCGGCAGCATCCCCCGCGCCTGGCTCCGCTCTATCCGTATCCGGACGGCTCTGCCGGTCCGGCCGTCAGAGCATGGATGAGCCCCTTCTCCGTTAGGGGGAAGGGGTTGGGATGAGCCGCTTGAGGCGCGGGAACTGAACTTGCCCTAATCCGCCGCCACCAGGAAGTGCGCCATCAGCGCCGTCACCGGCTCGGCGCGGTTCTCCTGCCAGGCTTCCGCCCGTACAGAGGCCATCCGCCGCCCCATCTTCAGCACGTAGGCACGCGCATAGAGATCCTTTGCATGTCCCTGGCGCAGGTAATCGATGGTGAGGTTGATCGGCTTCGGCGGACGCGGCATGTCGGAGATCAGGAACACCTGCAGCATTGCCGTAAGCTCGAGGAAGGACGCAATCGCTCCGCCATGCAGCGCCCGGATCGCCACGTTGCCGATCAGCTTCTCCTGGAAGGGCAGGATCGCCGTCATCTCGTCGCCGAGCACCTCGCAGCGCATGCCGAGTGTCTGCGCGAACGGCAGGCGCTTCAGGATCGCGTCGATTTCGTCCGCCCTGGGATTGGTCAGCTGCGGGTTCATTTCCGGCTCCCGCCGCCGAGGCGCGCCTTGTTGATGGCAAAGGTCCCCGCTGCCGTGGCGATCAGCTTGTCGCGCGTCTCATGATAGGCCCAGGCCCGCGTGAAACATACCGTCCGCGTCAGGTGGTAGCATTCCGCCTCGCCTATGATGTCGCGGCCTTTCTCGGCCGGGCGCATGTAATCGATCCGCAGGTCGATGGTCGCAACGAACCGCATCTCGGTCATCGCCGAGGTGCAGGCCATGCCGCAGAGGTTGTCGAGGAAGGTCGTGATTACCCCGCCATGGATGACGCCGGTTTCCGGGTCGCCCACCAGGTGCGCCTCCCAGGGCTGGATTCCGAACACATGCCCCTTTTCGACCTTCGTCACCCGGAACCGGGTCTCGTTGGCCCAGGGCACCACGTCGCGCATCACGTTGATGTTCTCGTTCATGATGGCCGCGATGTCATATTGCTGTTTCGGCTTGTCGTTCATGCGGCCCGGCTCGCTTTCCGATTTGACGCCCTATGGAAGCCGGATAACATCGCGTGGGACTCAAGGAAACGGGTTCGCGGAAGGTAAGGAGAGACGGGTATGGCCTTTGACGCAGCGGCAAAGCCGAAAACCTGCATCATCGGGGCAGGATGTTCCGGGTTCACGATGGCGAAACGCCTGAAGGATCTCGGGCTGCCCTACGATTGTTTCGAGAAATCCGATAATGTCGGCGGCAACTGGTATTACAACAACCCGAACGGGGTCTCATCCTGCTACCAGTCGCTGCATATCGACACATCCAAGTGGCGCCTCGCCTTCGAGGATTATCCCGTACCGGCGGGCTGGCCGGACTTCCCGCACCACGCCCAGCTCCTGCAATACTTCAACGACTATGTGGACCATTTCGGCCTGCGCCCGACGATCACGTTCAACACATCGGTGGACGATGTGGCCGACCTTCCGGGCGGGCGCTTCCGCGTTACGTTGTCGACCGGCGAGGTGCGCGAATATGACGCCGTGGTCGTGGCGAACGGCCACCACTGGGATGCGCGGATGCCGAAATATCCGGGCACGTTCAACGGCTATCAGGTCCACTCGCACCATTACCGCGATCCGTTCGCGCCTTATGACTTCCGAGGCAAGCGCGTGATGATCGTCGGCGCCGGCAACTCGGCGATGGACATCTCGTCCGAGCTCTCCCAGCGCCCGGTGGCGGAAAAGCTGTTCATTTCGATGCGCCGCGGGGTCTGGGTGCTGCCGAAATACATGGACGGCAAGCCGGCCGACAAGGCCGTGCTGCCGGCCTGGATGCCGCCCAAGCTTGGCCGCTCGCTCGCCAAGGCGAAGATCCGCAAGACCATCGGCAACATGGAAGACTACGGCCTGCCGAAGCCGGACCATGAGCCGCTCGACGGCCACCCGTCCGTGTCCGGAGAATTCCTCACGCGCGTCGGCTGCGGTGACATCACGCCGAAGCCCGGTATCGAGCGCCTGGATGGGGACCATGTGGTCTTCACCGACGGTACGCGCGAAAAGGTCGATGCCATCGTCTGGGCCACCGGCTACAACACCAGCTTCCCGTTTTTCAGGCAGGACGAGCTGACCCCGAAGGACAACGTCTTTCCGCTGTTCAAGCGTATGGTAAAGCCCGGCCGCGAAAGCCTGTTCTTCCTCGGCCTCGCTCAGCCCCTGCCGACGCTGGTGAATTTTGCCGAGCAGCAGTCGAAGCTCGTCGCGGCCGCCCTCACGGGCGTCTATGCCTTTCCGCCTGCGGACGAAATGGACCGGGTCACCAGGGCTGACGAGGAGGCGCATCTCGGCCACTTCTACGATAGCCCCCGCCACCGCATGCAGGTCGACTTTTTCGGCTACTGCAAGGACCTGATGAAGGAAATCGAACGCGGTTCAAAACGGGCTAAGGTCAGCGCGTGAACTTTCGCCTCTGGGGGCTTTGGTTTGCATTGATGCTGCTGGCCGGGTGCGCCACACAGCCGGCGCCGATCATCGTCTACGGTCCTCGGGTGGATTATGGCCCGCCGGGAGATGTCCGCAATCCGCCTCAGGGCCTGTTCCAGCCGAACGCTTTCCTGCGGATCTGTCCCGGCATGACGGTTTCCAACAGTCCGCCTGTGGATAGTGAGCGCTGGATCCTTGACTACAAGCCGGTGATCCTGGTGGGGCAGGTGGTGCTGGTCACGGCGCCCGTCAATGATGTCTGCCTTTCCTCCGGCTTCGGCCTGCGGGCCGGGCGCCCGCACATGGGGATTGATCTTACCAGCCAGCCGCCCGGCACCATCTATGCCGCGGCGCCCGGCCGGGTGATCGAGGCACGCAATTCGTCCGGCTACGGGCTCCAGGTCCTGCTCGATCACGGGCACGGCGTCTATACCCGCTACGCCCACCTCGACAGCTTCGACCCCGGCGTGCAGCTTGGCGCGTCCATCGGCTTCGGCCAGCCGGTGGGCCAGATGGGGGCCACCGGCAACGCTGAAGGCCCCCACCTCCACTACGAAGTGCTGACCGGTAACTATGATACGCCCAGCGCCTCCAGGGGCCTGACGCCGAATGACCCGTTCGCCTTCCCAGCCTATGATTTTGCGGGCTATTGAGGGCCGGGGAGGATAAAAAGACGATGCACAGTCGTATATTCAACGCCGCCGCAAGCCGATTTGTCCTTGCTGCCGCCGCTGGCCTCACGCTCACGGCCTGCGCCTCCTATCCGGGCCGCGGCCCAGGCTACGCGCCTGCCACTGCCCAACAGGCTGATGCGTTCGCCGCCCTCTCCGGCCTCGTCGGAAAGACCTGGCGCAGCGCGCCTGCCTGCGACGGCGAAGGGAGCCCAGCCGATATTTCGAAATGGAGCTGGGACCTTGGCGGGCGCGTGCTCGTCAACCGCCATGCGCTCGAGGACGGCTCCTATGGCGGCGTCACCTATGTCTACGAAAACGGCCAGACGGGTTCGCTCGACTATGTCTACATAACCAGCGCCGGCTTCCACACGACCGGAAGTTTCGTGCTGGGCGAAGATGGCAGCTGGACCGCCGAAGAGGCGGTGACCGGACATGACACGATCACCCGGGTGCGCTCGACCGGCCGATTGACCGCAGACGGACAAATGTCCATGGCGTCCGAATACTTTGCAAAGGGCGAATGGTCACCAGGCCGCAATGTCGTATATGTAGCGGTCACCGCGAAGATCCCGGAGATCACCGGCAAGCTCGCCGAATGAAAGCCCGCTTCCTCGACCCGTCAGAGCTCGCGCGCGCCTACCGCGATCCGCTCTCTTTGGTCAGCCTGGCCGTTGACTTGATGCCCGTCATCGCGGTGTTCGCCTTTGGCTGGGGCGCAACCCCGCTGGTCGCGCTCTACTGGCTTGAGAACCTGGTCATCGGCGCGTTCACGATCCTCCGGATGATCGCTATCTCTGCCTGGATCAGGTCGTTCGGCATCTTTGCCATGGCCCTCTTTCTGATGATATTTTTCTTGTTCCACTATGGCATGTTCTGTTTCGTACATGGTGCATTCATCCGCGCGCTTGCCAGCGGCGGAGGCAGCGACGGCTTTGAGCTTCTCTCACTGATCCCGTGGGCGCTCGGGACGGCGCCGGAAATGGTCTGGTTCGTGGCGGCCATTATCGGTGTCAGCGCGCTTTACTACGTGTTCGACTTCCTTCTTGGCGATGACTACAAGATCAGTACTTTGACGACTGAGATGTTTTCTCCCTACGGACGGGTCATGACGCTGCACACTGGCATCCTTCTTGGCGCCGGCGTTGCCTTCTCCCTCAATGAACCCCTCGCCGGCGTCCTCCTGCTGATCTTCATCCGTGTCGTCTTTGGTATCGCCCTGACGGTGCTGAGGCAGCGCAAACGCGGCGCACGTCCCGGCTCGCCCGGCGCCCCGGCATGAACCCGATCCTGATCCTCGACTATGCCGGTATCGCGGTATTTGCAGCGACGGGCGCGCTGGCGGCATCGCGCAGGCAGCTGGACATTATCGGCTTCCTGTTTTTCGCCGGCATGACGGCTGTGGGCGGCGGCACGGTGCGCGACCTGATCCTCGGCGTACCGGTGTTCTGGGTGGCAAACCCGGCCTATCTGGTCGTGTGCGCGGTCACCGCGGTGATTGTCTACCTGACGGCCCACCTGTTCGAGTCGCGCTACAGGTTGCTGCTCTGGCTCGATGCGATCGGATTGGCGGCATACTGCGTTTTCGGAGCCTGGAAGGGACTGGAGGTGACCGGCTCACCGGTGGTCGCGGTCGTGATGGGCGTGCTGACTGCCAGCTTCGGCGGCATCCTGCGCGATCAGCTGGCGGGCGAGCCTTCCGTGCTGCTGCGGCCGGAGATCTATATCACGGCGGCGCTGGCCGGGGCGGCGATCTATACCGGGCTCGACCTCGCGGGCCTGCCGCTGATGCTCGCCGCGTTGCCGGCTGCGCTCGCAGCCTTTGCGATCCGGGCCGGGGCGCTGAAATTCGGCTGGTCATTTCCGCCTTACAAGGGCCGGCCGGGCCGCAAGCCCGGGAACATTCCCTGAGACAACAAAGTTGACGCTTCGTGACGCCTCATGCAGGGTAAAAAACGGCGGGAGTTCAGGGTAATACATAATGGCAGATATCGAGGCGGATGCGCCAACGAGCGGCAAACGGGCGAATACCAAGGCGGCCAACCGCCGGGCGATCCTGACTGCGGCGCGGCGGGTGTTCGCGCTGATCGGCTATGAAGCGACCACGGTGCGCGACATCATCCGCGAGACCAATCTGGCCTCAGGCACCTTCTACAATTACTTTAAATCGAAAGAGGAAGTGTTTCAGGCCATCGCCGAGGATTCGACTTACCGGTTCCGGGCGCACCTTTCGGAGGTCCGGGCGCGGACAAATTCGCTTGAAGACTATATCGAGCATGCCTTCCGCTCCTATTTCAGCTTCATCGCCCGGGAAAACGAGGAAGCCATCAAGGCCGGCGCGCCCCACCTGGCGCTGATGGGCGTGCGCGTCGATACGCCGGAAATGCTGGCGGTGGCCGGGGAGGTCCGTGCGGACCTCGAGCAGACGCTCGCCGGCGAGACCGCCGCCGGGCTCGACCTCGAATATCTCACAGCGGCCGCCATCGGCATCGCCCGCGAGATGGGCGACTACATGCTGCAACGCCGGCCCGTGGATGTTGAGGGCGCAACGCGCTTTGCCTCCGGCCTGGTGCTGGCCGGCGGGCGCGCGATGATGGGGCGCTAGTTTCGCGCGCGCTACTCTCTCACCCGGCGACACCTCTTGGCGTGCCCGGCAAAGCGGACCATCATCTCCAGCACATGAACACAAGGAACTTCCCGCCATGAGCCTGCAGCGCATCCTCGCCAAGACGTTTGCCAGCCTGCCCGGCAACCTGATTGTCAGACTGGCGGGCGGCGCGCCGGTCACTATCAATGGCCGCACACTGGAGCCGCAGCTGCAGTTGATCGCCTGGAACGGGCGGGCGGCGCCGCCGATGTCCTCGCTTCCGGCAGAGGCCGTTCAGGCAGGTGTCAAGGCGCAGCTCGCGTTGCTCGCCGATGTGACGGGCGAGGGCGCAGGATCATCCAGCGAGACTATTCCTGGTCCGGACGGTAATGCCATTCCGGCGCGGCTTTACCGGCCCGCCTCGCAGGACCCGCGCCATCCGCTGATCGTGTATTTCCACATGGGCGGCGGCGTGATCGGCGATCTCGATACCTGCCATGCCTGGTGCGCGATTCTGGCGCAGGGCGCGCAGGCGCCGGTCCTGTCGGTCGACTACCGTCTGGCGCCGCAGCACGTGTTCCCGGCGGGGCTGAATGATTGCCTCGCGGCGTACAAGTGGGGCCTTGCCAATGCGCATCGGTTTGGCGCGCCGGCCGGCAAGGCTGCCGTAGGCGGTGATTCCATGGGCGGGAACTTTTCGGCGATCATCAGCCAGCAGATGAAACGCGAAGGCGGGCCTATGCCGGCGCTGCAATTGCTGATCTATCCTGCCATCGACATCTCGAAACACTACCCCTCCAGGACTGCCTTCGCGCAAACCTTCTCACTGAGCCAGGACACGATGGACTGGTTCATGAAACAATACCTGCCCGAAGGCACGGACCACCGGGATCTGCGCGTCTCTCCCGGACAGGAGGCGGACCTGTCGGGCCTGCCGCCGGCAGTAGTGATCACGGCGGGGCATGATCCGCTGTCTGATGAAGGCGATGAGTATGCCGCGCGCCTCAGGGCGGCCGGCGTGCCAGTGGTTCACAAGCGCTATGATAGCCTCGCGCATGCCTTCACGGCGTTCACGTTCATCTCGCCCGGCGCGCGGGCGGCCTGCCGCGAGATGGCGGAAATGGTGCACGACATCTTCGCAAAGGCCGCCCGGGTCTGCGCATGAAGGCGCTCGTTTGCCGGGAGCTGCTGGCGGATTATGCGGGGGTCGGGCTGGAAGAGCAGGCCTTGCCGGAGCCGGGCGCCGGAGAGGTGCGGGTCCGGATCAAGGCGGCCAGCCTGAACTTCCCGGACCTGTTGATGACCGAAGGCAAATACCAGCTGAAGCCGGAGCTGCCCTTCGTGCTGGGCATGGAGTTTGCGGGCATCGTGGACGCGCTCGGCGCCGGCGTCAGCGGATTTGCGCCAGGCGACGCGGTGGCGGGCGGCAACCGGATCGGCGCCTTCTCGGAATACGCCGTGGTGCCAGCAGCGGCGCTGCGCAAGAAGCCCGAAGCGATCAGTTTTGCCGCGGCGGCGTCCTATGGCGCAGCTTACCTTACGGCCTATGTAGCACTGGTGCGGCGGGGCAATCTGCAGCCCGGCGAGACCCTGCTCGTGCACGGCGCCAGCGGCGGTGTGGGCCTTGCGGCAGTGGATGTCGGGCGCCTGCTTGGCGCACATGTAATCGCAACCTCGGCCTCGCAAGCCAAGCGCCACATCCTGACAGAATACGGCGCCGATCATGTACTGCCGGATGCCGGCTTCCGCGAACGGGTAAAGGAACTCACCGGCGGACGCGGCGCAGACGTGATCTACGATCCGGTCGGCGGCGATGTCTTCGACGAGAGCGTGCGCTGCATCGCGTTTGACGGGCGGCTGCTGATCATTGGCTTCACGTCCGGGCGCATACCGTCCGTGAACGTCAACATGCCATTGATCAAAGGCTTCTCGGTTGTTGGCGTGCGGGCCGGTGAGTATGGCCGCCAGTTCCCGGACAGGGGCCGCGAAAACATGGCGGCGATCTGGAAATGGGCGGAGGAGGGCAAGGTGCGCCCCCGCATCCATGCCGAAGTGCCGCTGACCGATTGGCGGCGCGCCTTCGAGATGATGCGCAGCCGCGAAGTGGTGGGCAAGGTTGCGATCGTGATGTGATCAGAGCCGGTAGTTGATCGACTTCGACGCGTCGCAAAACTGTTCCAGTTCGCCAAGCGCGATCCGCTCCATCAGCGGAACGAACCGGTCGATCCCGGCGCCCTGGTCGATGCTGTCGACGACGCGGGCAATATCTTCGCGGTAGCGTGCGAACCGCGCGGACGACGGGTCGGTCAGAGAGGCGTTGTCCAGAACGAGCTTGGACAGGCTGGCGACGAAGGCGGAAATCGCAAGGAAATCCACCCATTCACCGATCCGCATGTCCGGGATGACCTTCGTCATCAATGACAGGAGCACGAGGCAGGCGCCCGCAAAATAGATGAAGTCCGCCGCCGAATGGAAAAATCGCCGGTTCCCGCGCAGGCGGTGCAGCTCGCGCATCGCAAACCGGTCCTGATACTGGATGCGCAATTCGCGAAAGGCCGTCGTCGCTTCCCGGATGATGGCGGGATCGCCCTGAAACTCCGGCGGCTCGCGATCCGTAACGATCCGCTCCGGGACGAAATTCTCGAAGATAGCGATGCCGACATTCAGCTCGCTCTCCAGCCGGCTGAGTTCAATGCGGGAAAAAGCTGAAACAGCCGCCGCGAGTTCCGCTTCGGTGCGCGCCCCTGCCGCAAGCGCATACGCCTGGAATTTCACGGAGCGCAGCCGCTCGCATGCAAACCGGTTGACCAGCCACTTGCTGCGCACTTTGGCTGCCAGCATGAACACCTGACTTAAGATGCCCAGCAACGCCGCTCCCGCCATCGCCAGGCTGACGATGGGAGGCGAGAGCGTCCTGAACAGTAGCGCTTCGGCAATGGTATAGACCGCACTGGCGCTGATAAGTATTACCGAAACAAGGCCGAGGCGATGGTAAAGCCGCTTGGCGGCGACGGATTTTGCCTCGTGGTCCAGGAAGGCGGCATCGACCGGTTCATTGGTCAGTAGCGGGGCGATGGAATTGAACCGTGCGCGCAGTTCGGAGCCCGGGAACAGGTCACGGTTCGGATTTTCCATACGACTTCCCTCGCCAGGCCCGCTGCGCCCGTCCGCGAGGAAACGCAGCCGCTTCCTGCTTATACGGTTCGCTTGGCCTTGTCCTGCGCGTTTGTGGCCTCGATGGCCGAGCGGGCGGCGGCCCATTGTTCGTCGCCCCAGCTGGTCAGCATGGCGAAGTTGCCGCCGGAGGCGTTGTACATCGCCCCGTCGATGGCGATGGTCTGGCCGTTGATATAGTCGGCGCCGGGCGCCATCAGCAGGACGGCAAGGTTGACGAGCTCGTGCATCTCGCCGACGCGGCCCATGGGGTTGGCTACGCCCCGTTCCATCCGCTCGGCGCCGTCCGCGTCAGGTGAGAGGCGTTTCGACATGCCTTCGGTCGGGAAGGGGCCGGGCGCAATGGCGTTGAAGCGCAGGCCGTAGCGGCCCCACTCGACGGCAAGGCTTTGCGTCATCGTGTTGACAGCGGCTTTCGACATGGCGGAGGGCACGACGAACGGGCCGCCATTCCAGACCCAGGTGGTGAGGATCGAGATGACGTTGCCGCGCGTCTTGCCGGAGATCCAGCGCTTGCCGATATCCTGCGTCATGTAGAACGAGCCGCGGAAGACGATATTGGAGATCGCGTCGAAGCCGCGGATCGAGAGGTCCTCGGTGCGGCTGATGAAGTTGCCGGCGGCGTTGTTGACGAGGCCGGTCAGGGGGCCGTGCTTGGCCCAGATCGAGTCGTTCATGTCGCTGATCGCTTCGGCCACGCGGATATCGCAGGCATGCGGGACGACGAGACCGCCATGCTTGCCCATCAGCTCCCTGGCGGTCTCTTCGCAGACCCCGCCGCGCCGGCCGCAGATATGAACCTCGGCGCCGAGCTTCAGGAAGCCTTCAGCCATTTCCTTGCCGAGCCCGGTGCCGCCGCCTGTGACGAGGATACGCTCACCCTTCATCAGGCCATCTTTGAACATGAGTTTCGAGGTATCCATTTGTCTCTCCCTGCGGGTCAGCCTATCTTGACGGATTATAATGCCACTTTCAGCGGAGACACCCATGAAACGAATGCTTGTTGCGGCTGCCCTCGCGTCACTGTTTGCCGGCCCGGCAGCGGCTGATCCATTCGACGTGTTTGGCACGTTCAAGCTGCCGGACGGGGACTCGCATGTGCAGATCGCCGACTGCGGCGACGGCTCGCCATGCGGGAAGATCGTGTGGATCAATGCAACGGATTTGCCTTCGGGCATGAAGCCGGCGGACGTGAAGAATCCGAAGGGCGAAAAGATTCTCGGCTACAAGCTGCTGCAGGGCTTTGCCAGGAAGGCCAAGGACTGGCGCGGCGGCAAGATTCACGATCCGATGGAACTGAAAACCTACGACTCGCGGCTGAAGCGGCTGACGGACGGCAACCTGGAAGTCAAAGGTTGCATCGGCCCGGTCTGCCAGACGCAGATCTGGAAGCCGGCGTCCTAGTGTCGGGCTTGCCATGCGCCGGGAACGGCGCATGTTGGGGTGACAGAATCCCGGGAGGAAAACATGCCTGATACCAATCGCCGCTGGCTGCTGGCAACGCGTCCGCAGGGCATGATTAAGGATAGCGACTTCGAGCTGGTCTCCGGCCCGGTGCCGGAGCCGGGCGAGGGTGAGTTCCTGGTGCGTGTGACCGACCTGTCCTTCGACCCGACGCAGCGCGGCTGGCTGGCGGCAGACACCTACCTGCCGGCGGTGAAGATCGGCGCGCCGGTTCGCGCGGGCGCCGTGGGGCAGGTGATCACGTCCAACCATCCGGGCTTCAAGCCGGGGCAGATGGTGCAGGGCACTTTCGGCTGGCAGGAATATGTGGTCACGAAAGGCATGACAGAGACGGGACCGGTCACGCTCGTTCGCGGCGGCGTCTCGCCGGAACATGCGCTCGGCGTGTTCGGCGTCACCGGCATCACGGCCTGGTTCGGGCTGACCGATGTCGGCCAGCCGAAAGCGGGCGACACGGTTCTGGTGTCAGGCGCGGCGGGGGCGACCGGGTCGGTGGTTGTCCAGATTGCCAGGGCGCTCGGCTGCAAGGTCATCGGCATAGCGGGCGGCAAGGACAAGTGCGCCTGGGTGAAAGACGTGGCGGGCGCGGATGCGTGCATCGACTACAAGTCAGAAAACGTCGCCGCGGCCATAAAGGCGCTTGCGCCGAAGGGCGTGAACGTGGTGTTCGAGAATGTCGGCGGCGAGATCCTCGAGGCAGCGCTGATGAACCTGGCGCTCCGGGCACGGATTGTCCTGTGCGGCGGAATCTCATCCTACAACGCCGAAGACCTCGCCGACATGAAAGGCATCCGGCCCTACATGCAGCTGACCGTGATGCGGGCCCGGATGGAGGGTTTCATCGTGCTCGACTATGCGCCGCGCTGGGGCGAAGGCGTGGCGGCTCTGGGCAAGCTGATCGCGGAGGGCAAGCTGAAGACGGTCGAAGATGTGCAGCACGGGTTTGAGAATTGCCCGGCGACGCTGAGGCGTCTGTTCGAAGGCAAGAATGTCGGCAAGCAGCTGCTCAAGCTGACCCCGCCGCCGCTGCCTGTCGTCTAGGTCATTTCCGGAACGGCGCGCGTACAAGGCGCCAGAGGGCCCAGATCGGCAGGACGACCACTGCGCCGGCGAAGGCCGGTTTCCAGAAACTGTCGAAGGCCCAGCCGATGGCGGTGAAGGCGCGCCGGATGATGGCCGTGACCGCGCCGCCAAGATCGAACGTGGTGCCGGTAGGTGCAAAGTCGAAGGCGAGGACGAAGAAGCCGGTGAGCGTGCTGAGGCCAAGCAGGCTGAAAGCTTGCCTGATGTTCAGGCTGAATGTGCGTCCAAGGAAGGATTTCCGGGGTGCCGGCGCCGTGCCGCTGGGCGGCGGAGGAGCGGACGCTTCGGCGGGCGCGGCGATCTCCGCAGGCGGGTTCGGCGGCGTCGTCACGGGGGGGCCGCATCCTTGGCCGTGGCGGCGTCCCGGCCGGTCGCATAGTCCAAATGCACCTGGTGCGGATAAGGAATGGAAATGCCTTCGCGGTCGAAGGAGAGCTTCACGATCCGGAGCAGGTCTGCACGGATATCCACCACATCCGATGTCGCGACCCAGGCGCGCAGGCGCAGCTTCACGCTCCAGTCCGCCAGTTCGTGGACACCCGTCCAGGTCGTGTCTTTCTGCAGGACATGTTCGTGCGCGTTGACGGTTTCCCGGAGCACCTTCAGCGCGTGATCAAGGTCGGTCTCGTAGGCGATATCGAAGAAAAGATCGAGGCGGCGCTGCGGCTCGGCGGTAAAGTTGATGAGTGGGTCGCTCCAGACCTTGTCATTGGTGATCGAGACGATCTTGTTGTCGATCTGCCGCAGCGAGGTCGTGAAGGGCGTGATGTTGGTGATCGTGCCATCAAGCCCCGCGACGCTGACATAATCCCCGATGCGAAACGGCCGGAAGATCGCGAGCATCACGCCGGCGGCAACGGATTTCAATGTGTCCTGCAGTGCGAGACCGATCGCGAGACCCGCGGCGCCGAGGACCGCGGCGAGCGAGGCGGCGGGGAAGCCGAGCTGCGACAAGGCAAAGACAATCGCGACGGCGAAGATGATGTATTTGATCAGCGAGGCCGAGAAGGCGATCAGCGTATCGTCGGCGCCGGAATGGGCGTGCGCCTTGGCGCCGAACCGGCGCAGCGACCGCGACAGCGTATTGGCGATGACGAAGGCGGCGACGAGGATGACGCTCGCGGCAAACGCGCCCGGGCCGTGCTTCTCGACGAGGCCCTGCCAGTCATAGCCTGCAAGGCCGAACGGCAGCGGCATCATCAGGATGAAGCCGAAGAAGCGCCCGGTTGAAGCGGCGAGATCCCAGGACGTGCCTTCGAAGGGCTGGTCCTTCGGGGTCAGGCGCCGGCCTGTGAGCAGGATCAGGAACTTGACCAGCGAGGCGACCAGCCAGATCAGGCCGATCGAGGCGATAACGAGTCCCCATTTCACGGTGTCCGGCCAGATCGTAGCGGCCCAGAGGGGCCAGCCGGATGTGTCGAGGCCAAGCAGGAAATCGGACGGGGTGAGGCGTGTGAACGGGATCATGGGACCGGTTTAAAGCGCTTCGGCGGTCTCGTCACCCGCAACAGCAGGATTGTTGCAGTTCCGAGGGCGGCCATGCCCGCGAGAAGGTGCATTTCGGTGCGAAGCCAGTTGTTGAGGACAATCCCGAGCAGGCCCCATGCGAGCGCGGCAAAGAACCAGAGGCTCCTGCTGATGCGCGTCGAAAACAACCAGGACGCGAGGCAGGCGGCCGCGAAAGTCGTCCAGAACATCGGCCAGGGAAAATCGGTGGGGGCGAGGCCGGTGAATGTTCGTATAGTCAGCGGTATCGAGATGGCGGTCGCAACCGAAATCCAGCCCGCCAGAAGGCCGCAGGCCGCGTCGGCGGCTTTCAGCGTTAGGCCGCTGTCGGAGGCGCGCAGTGCCTGAACGCGGGCGGACGCGATCCAGGCGCTCCCGAAGATCGGCGCCAGCAAAAGGAAGTCCAGCGGCTGGGAGACTATCAGCTGGGCGCTGACCATCCAGACAATGTTGGCGAGGCCCGCCGCGAGCATCGGCCAGCCCACTTTCGCAAACCAGGCGGCGGGACGCAGGATACCCGCCAGGCCGAAGCCGGCATAGGCGAGGAAAATGAGGCCCCAGATCGAGAAGAAGGCGGGCAGGGGCTGTTCCGGCGCTCGCGTACTGGCACTGGCGTCGCCGATCGGCGTGCCGATCCCGAACACAGGGGCGAGCGCGCCCGACAGCGGCTGCAGGATCCCGAGCAGCAGGATCAGCCAGGGCAGGGCGCGGGTCATGGCGTTCCTTGTAGAGGCGGCGGCTGGGCCTGCTTGCAGGCGCCCGGCTGGGCCTCGCATAGCGCTATCACGGAATCGATCCAGCCCGCATAGCCCTGCAGGTTGGTGTAGCGGCCGTTGTAGTCGCCGGCGCAGAACTGGCCGGTCGCGTGGTTCTGTTCAACCACGGACAATATGCCGACCAGCGTTCTGCCGCCGTCCGGCTCGGTCACGTAGAGCGGGCCGCCTGAATCGCCGATGCAGGGGCCTGCTCCGCCCTGGCTGGCGACAGTAATGGCGGCCGGGCCGACAGCGGTTATTTTCAAGGCTGTTTTCAGGAGGTCGTTCGAGAGCTGCCCGCCGAACCTTGTGAGGCCCCATCCGGCCATCTCGCCGGTTGGATAGTTGGCAGGCGCGAGCGCCAGGCTGGTTGCGCCGCTGCGGGCGACCGGCACGGCGGTGATCAGGGCGGCTTGCTCCGGAGACAGGCGCAGCAGGGCGATGTCGTTCGAATAGCCATTGTCCGTCCCCAGATAACCGCCATGGCAAAGGGCCGTTTCGGCGGCCGTGATGCGGGCGGCAGGGCTGCGCAGGTTGGCCGCGTCCCCGATCATCCGGATCTCGTCATAGGGCTGGTCGACGCAGTGCGCGGCGGTGACGAACCAGTTGGCACGGATGCGTACGGCGCTGCAATGCCCGCTGGCGATCAGGCCGGTCTCGTCGGCGCGGCGCGGTTCCAGCTTCACGATGCCGGGGAAGGCGGCGAGTGATGCGGCGAGGGCGTTGACCGCCTCTACCCCGGCGTCCGGCTCTTCGAGTTCAGTCGCGCCTGCAACGGCGGCGACCGTCGGTGTCGGCGCGGCGCCCACCGGCAGGCCGCAGATGGAGGCGTTATAGAGCGCGAGGGTTGGCCGAAGCGATACGGCGCCGAGACCGGGCATCCCGGCGGGATCGGCGAGGGCGGCGTCCCCGGTTTCAAGGTCCGGGGCATCGCGGTCGACCGTCGGGGTTTCGCCTTCGGTGGTTGTCGCGGTGTCTGTCGCGGTGTCTGTTTCCGGCGCAGCGGGGCCGGCCTCCGCCGCGATTACGTCCGTCTCCTCGGCGGCGGGCGTTTCGGGCGAGGCGTCGTGGGCGCCCGGCAGCCGGACCTGGTCGCAGGCAGCAAGCAGGGCGGCGAGACCGGCGGCTGCCAGCAGATGGACGCGTTGCATGTTCGGGGCTTCCCTGCTGAAACTCAGCTACATAAACGCCGCCCGCTGGCACGGGGTCAAGTTGAAGCGAGCTGAGCTGCCGGAAACTGTGGCGGCGGGCTTGCCCGCACGGGAGCCGGGCCTAGACTGTGGCCGAGAGTCCGGAGACCTGACCCTATGCGTACCCTTCGTGTGGCCGCCGCTGCCCTTTTTCTAGCCGTGCCTGCCCTGATGTCGGCAGCCCAGGAGGGCGGCACGACTGACGCGATGGAGGCCTCGCTGGCCGCCGGCTGGAAAGCCACCTTCATCTGCTCCGGCCTGTTCGTGGCGGGGCAGACCCTGCCGGAAATCGAGCGCAACGAACTCTCGGGCATCTATCCGGACTACCAGCGCCAGTATGACCAGCTGCCCGACGCGGAAGTCGACCAGGCGCGCCAGCTCGTCTCGGTGACTTACGCGCCGGACGTGCCGCCCCGGATGGCCGCTTATCGCCCCGGCTTCGGCTGCACGCAGCTGCCGGCAGGCGCCGGCGAAGAGGCGCTCGGCTTCCTGCCGCGCTTTGCCTCATGGCCTGCGCCGCCTGCGCAGGACCGGGGCAGCGCAATCGGCTCCAGCGTCAGGATCGAGCTGAAGATCGAAGAGGCCGAACGCCTCGATCCGCCGGTATCGGCCGCATTTGACGAGATCACTTATGGCAGCGGCACGCGAACGGCATCCGTCATCGTCGTGCGCGATGGGCAGGTGGTTGCCGAACGCTATGACCGGGGCATTGACAATGAGACACCGGTGCGCACCTGGTCGGTCGCAATGTCGTTGACGGCCACACTGATCGGCGCCGCGCGGCGCCAGGGGCTGATCGCTATCGACTATCCTGCGGTGATCGCCGACTGGAACAAGGGCGCCGATCCGCGCCGCGCCATCACGCTGCGCAACCTCCTGCACATGGCCAGCGGCCTCGACAGCGGCGACAGTGGTTCGCGCACGGACAGGCTGTATTTCGCGGGTGCCCGGGTCATCGACATGGCGGCGAAGAATTCGCTGGAAGTGAAGCCGGGCACGCGTTTCAAATACGCCAATAACGATACGCTGATCGCGATGCGTGCGCTTCGTGAGGCTATGAAGGATGACAAACTCTTCCACCGCTTCCCTTACGAGAAACTGCTGCACAAGATTGGTGCGGTGCACACCACGCTGGAGATCGACTGGAACGGTGACTTTATTTCGTCGAGCCAGGTCTGGGCCACCGGCCGCGATCTCGCGCGCATCGGTCAGCTGTATCTCCAGGACGGCATGTGGGGCAATGAGCGCCTGCTGCCGGAAGACTGGGTCGAATTCGTTCGCACGCCCGCCCCCGCGCAGCCGGCTGTAGGCAACGGCTATGGCGCGCAGTTCTGGCTGATGAACAAGTCGCCCGGCGTACCCGCGGGCACTTTCTACGCCGCTGGCAACCGGGGCCAGTATATCGTCATCATCCCGGCACTGAATACCGTGGTTGTGCGCCAGGGCTTCGACATCATCGGCGGCGCGCAGTTCGAGATTGACCGGTTTACGGCAGATGTCGTGACGGCCCTGAACGCCGCCGACGCCGAGCGCGTCGCAGAGCGGGCCGCCGCCGAGGCTGCCGCGGCGGCGGAAGGCGAAGTGCGCCGCGCAACCCGCATTGGCCGGCTGAACTAGTCCGGCCTCAGGGCGATCCGGCGGCGGTCTCGCTTGCCGGCGTGTGGGTGACCGACAGGCCGAGCAGGCTGACGAGCCCGGGCAGGTCCGGCGACCCGGTCATGCCGGTCTCGGGGCCGGATCCCGGGAAATCGCTCGCCGTCAGCTCTGTCTCGGGGGCCAGTTCGATCTTTAACGTGCCGCCGGTATTGATGAACTGCGACAGGCTCGAGATCCAGCCGGTGGCCTGGGGCAGGTCCTGCGAAACAGCGCCGGCGCCGAACATCACCATGCCCGAGGCAAACATGCGCACGGCTTCCGGCGTGGACTCGGCGAAGTTGCCCAGCATCGGATCGTCCTCGCCGCTGAACCTGGCGACCTCGATGGTGAGCGCAGCGAGCGCGTTCAGCAGGCCGTTGTCCGACAGGCTGTAATGGCCGCCGATGAAGACGAACTGTTCGTCCAGCAATGCCGAGAGAGCGTTCTGGTCCGGCGTCTCGCCGTCAACGCCGAAAACAGGGACGAGCTGCGCATAGGTTGGCAGGCGGACCTCAACCCGGGTTTCATCCGTGTAGAGACCGTCCGAAGTATTGTTGCTCGCGAGCTGGGCGCTGCCGGTTTCGCTATCCCAGGTCAGCGAGAAGGCGCCGTCACCGGACAGTCTGCCGAGGCCGGTGCGCTCAAGGATGCCGATGACTTCAGCGACAGTCGGCTCGCCGGTCTCCTCCGGCGGCGCCGAGGGGGCGATCTCCTCTGCCCATTTCAGGATTTCCACGAGGTTCAGCGACGCATCCTCGTGGTTTACGCTGATGCGCTCCGGCAGAAACCAGGCGAACTTGTCGGCCGCCACATAGAGGCGGCCGATCTCGAACACCGGTTTGCCGCCGAGACTCATCTCGGTGTCTGCCAGCGTGTAAGTGCCGAAGCTCCAGAGGTCGCGGGCCGTGATCGGGGGCAGCTCGCCGCGCTCGCCGTATTCGAGCAGGGACGCGAAGCGCAGGCCCGTCCAGGCGGAGTAGCCGGACCGGCCAGCCATCCCGGCGGACCGCGTGGGGGCCAACGCGGCCGCGTCCAGCTCTGCGGCAACATCCGGCACCGGGATCGAGCCCGAGAAGCTGACGCCCGTCAGGACCATCGAGGCAATGTTGCCGCGGTCATAGCCTTCGACCAGCTGGCGATCATAGCTCGAAACGATCGTATCGCTGGCGCCGGGCTCGTTGATGGTCTGGCTGATGTCGGCGTCGAGGAAGACGGCGGACTCCAGCGAGAAGCTGCGCGCGAGGGCCGAGATCAGGCGGATGGCCGCCACGCCTTCGTCTTCGCCTTCGTTTTCCTCGAAGGTCCAGGGGTGCAAGGTCATGCCGCCGAAGATGACGCGGCCGGCATTCATCGACGCATCGTCATAGCCGATATCCACGGTTTCGCCCGTGGGCATCGCTGCGTTAACTGCCTCATCAACGGCGTTGGTGTACTGCGTCATGTCGAACTTGACGCTCGCCATCTCGATCCTGTCAAACAGGCGGATTTTGCTGTCCAGCTGCCGGCCGTTCAGGCGCGAGATCAGCGCGTCGGTGTCGGCGTTCCAGACCAGGACTTCTTTCGCCGTGAACAGCGTGGAGGGTTTCCCGCCAAGCAGCTCCAGGCGGAAATCGGTCAGGCGTGTCGGCGCAGTGGGGGTGTCCTGCGCCGCAAGCGCGTAGGTCAGCTGCGCAGTGCCCGCGAGCGCGGCGTTCAGGCTTTCGACATCGAGTTTTACCGTAGAGACGGCAGGGCGCGCTTCAAGCCGGGCGAACAGCGCGTCAGTGGCTGACCCGGCTGTCAGCTGCGGCGCGGCTTCCGGTACCGAAGGCAGCACCGGCGCAATCGCCAGCATGGATGACAGGGCAAGCGTCCGGAACCTGGCAAGCCACGACATGTCTGAATCCTTCGAGCTGGACGGCCCGGTTTAGTGCGGGCCCGCATCAGGGCTCAAGGTATGAAATGCCAAATGTGAACCGAAAGTGATCAGCCGCCAGGCCAGTCGCAGGCCAGTCTCAGGCCAGTCTCAGG
>ERZ888423.766-NODE-766-length-31901-cov-6.713402_pt1 | contig 31901 bp, 26 predicted proteins | sample MGYA00520523_ERZ888423 | MGnify/ENA primary metagenome ERZ888423 (study PRJEB32303, sample SAMEA104408611) | aquatic metagenome | biome: Brackish water; feature: Pelagic; material: water | place: Baltic Sea | collected 2014-06-08T10:24:00 | depth 30,27 m ...
GCCTAAAGCGCGCAAATGGCCCTGGGGTAAATTTGAGGCCAACTCGTTTCGAATAGTCTGCATACCTAAAAAATCAATCATGGCGTCAGCTGACACGCCAAACTCTTTTTCGTCTTGATGCGCTTGTTTTGAACCTAAGAAAAAACCTAGCAAAGTTGCCTTTGATCGAAGATGATGAGCAACAACTATATTTTCTCGAACCGTCATCGATTTAAAAATTGTTGTTTCTTGAAATGTGCGAACCACCCCTTTGCGTGCCACAATATGCGGCGCCAAATCATTTATTCTCTCACCCTCAAACAAAATCTCGCCGCTCGTTGTTTTTAAGAACGATGCTATTAATTTGAATAATGTAGATTTACCCGCACCGTTTGGGCCAATGACACATAAGATTTCTCCCTTTTTCACATTAAAACTAACATCATTGACAGCGGTTAAACCCCCAAAACGTTTAGTAGCATGCTTGACTTCAAGAATGATGCTCATGACTTCACCTTCTTTTGACCAAATAAGCTCATCACGCCATTGGGTAAAACCAACATCAACGCAATCAAAACCGATGAATAAATCAATAGCTGATACTTACCCGTTGCAAAGAGAAGATCCCAACCAAAATATAATATGAGTGTGCCTAACAAAGGCCCAAAGACAAAACCCAAGCCACCCAAAAAACAATTGAGCATAAAATTTACGCTGTCAGTCACCTGAAATGAAGAGGGGTAAATTGATTGCGAAATAGCAACAAAAGCTGCCCCTGTGATGCCACCGAAAAATGATGAAATTGAGTACGTCAAGATTCTCAGATAAGCAGTATTGATACCAATTGACGCAGAAAGCTCTTCGTTTTGTTGCAACGATTTGCACAAATGGCCCAAACGAGAATTGACAATTCGCCATAAAACAGCGTAAGCAATCACCATTAAGGTGATCGACATCACATAGAAGCCGACCTTAGGGTTACTCAATGAGGTAAAACTTGGTATGAGCGTCATACCTGCAATACTTAACTCAGCGGGAAGAGGAATAGAGGTGATGCCTTTTGCACCTTTCGTTATAGGCAAAGCCAAGGCGGTTAAACGCATGACCTCAGTTAAAACCAAAGTCACCATAGCAAAGTAAACACCACGCAAACGTAAAATTGGCAACCCTATAAAAACAGATAAAACGGCACAAAACAAACCGGCCAGAGGCAAGGTTAGCCAAAAATTAAAGCCATACTGCATAATTAGCACAGCTGATACGTAGCCCCCCACCAGTGCATAAGCACCCTGACCAATATTAATTCGTCCAATAAAAAAAGTTAGCCACACGCCTGCAGAAGCAATGGAGAGAAGTGCAACAGCTGAAAAAGTGTAGAGTAAATCTGTACGACCGGTGACTTGAATCAACCAGGGCACCAGTACATAGAGAAAAATTAAAAATAAGAGTATGAAAAACCCATTTTTTTTCGTCATCATCAACCCCAAGGCTTACCCATTAGACCTTGCGGACGAAGTGCAAGAAAGACCATAAGCGAAGCAAAAATAACTAAATAAGTGATGTCGCCATACTCTGCTAAAACCGTTAAGCCAACACTTTCAAGCATACCGAGAATAAAGCCCCCTGCTATGGCGCCAGAAATGACTCCCGCGCCACCAATCATGATCATGATGAAAGCCTTAATTGAAGCGGGGCCACCCATACCTAGGTTAATACCTGTAATGCTAACTAATAGACCGCCCACCAAACCTGCCAATGAGGCACCCAGAGCGAAACCTATCATGGAGTATCGATCAACAGCCACACCCATTAACGTTGCAGCCACTTTGTCTTGAGCTAAGGCGCGCATGGCGCGTCCTGTTCTGGAGTACTGCATAAATAGAATAAACGTGACAATCATGGCGATTGCGACAAACCCAATGACTATGCGGTCATAGGGCATAATTATTATAAAGTCCCAGTTAAATACTCCATCAATAATTTTCGGCAATCCGCGCTGCTTTTCACCGAAAACAAGCAAGATAATGGCATCAAGCAAAAAAGCAATACCCGCTGCTAACAGCATGGTGCTTTCTTCTCGTTTAGATTTTTTTATGACGGGTGCAAAAAGATACTTTTCAACTAAAGCACCCACCACAGCCAGTATCACTGCCGCCGCAATTAAGCCCACGATGAAAGGCATCTTAAATTGAGCGACCACTGTATAAGTGACAAAACCACCTAAAACATACATTTGACCGTGTGCAAAATTAAGCACATTCATCAACGAGAAAATCAGTGTTAAACCCAAAGCAATCAGGGCATACTGAGCGCCTAAATAAAGGCCGTTAACGATGATTTGTTCCATGCACCACCTGCTGTTAAGAGGCGGCCAACTGGCTTTAGCCGGCCGCCTCGTGCGTTAAAGCGTACTAATTACTTATTAGTCGACTTGTGCGACAAACAAGGTTTCAAATTTGCCATCTTTATAGACATTCACCACCAATGGAACGGAAACTTGGCGTTTCTGACCAAATGAAGTACTGCCCACATACTTGAGTTTTGCATCACCCACCATATATGGGTTAGGCGCTTCAAAAGTGTCCATGGTTTTCTTAAATTGCGCCACGTCCGTTAATGCTGCAGGGTTCGCCTTTAACGTTTCAAGAATGTATTCCAGTGCATACACTTTTGTGTTTGATTCATCGTTATATTCACCAAACTTAGCGGTATAACGCTTAACAAACTCACGCATTTTGTCAGAGGCTAAATCGGGGGTTGAAGCCCCACCAACTGAAATAAACCCATTTGCCAAACCAGCAGCACCTTCTTTTAGTACATTGGCATCTTGTGCCGTTTCAGTAGAAATCAAACCCTTAAACCCAAGTTCGCGAGCTGATCGAATTAATTGTGGCGCATTGGCTGGTGAAACACCAGAAAGTACTAAAAGATCAGGCTGTGTTTTAACAACCGGTAATAGAACAGGCGTGAAGTCGGTTGTATCAACTTGGTACGTAACGTTACTTGACACTACATTTAGCCCAAGCGCTTTAGCGGCCTCTACGCCACCATCACGTTGGCTAAGCGGGTCTGATTCATTTGCCGCAACAAAAGCTACCTTTTTGATGCCATTGTTTTTCATTAAGTATTCATAAATAGCCGGGCCGGATTGATAATTTGCAACCATTCCTAGTACAGCGTTTGATGCTGGTGCAACATAGAGCGACTTAGGAAACGCATAAGGGAAATACATGATTCCCTTTTGCTCAGCCACTGGCCTTACTGCTGCGGCACCGTCGTCTACGTTAGGGCCAACAACATAGTGAATACCTTCTTGCGCCATTTTTTCCATACCTGCGATGGCACGCTTGGGGTCTTTTTGATCGTCAAACGCTACGATTTCGACGTTATAGGTTTTATCGCCTATTTTGACGCCACCCATTTCATTGATCCAGTCTGCGCTGGTTTCCATTGAACGTTGATTAGAAATGCCCCATGCTGCTGCAGGCCCGGATGTTACGCCTACGAACCCAATCTTCAGTACTGGGTTTGCGGCAAACGACACGCCTGTGAGTGCGAGTGATAAGACGCCTGATAGCATCGCAGTTTTAAGTAAAGTACGCTTCTTCATTGAAATTCTCCAGAGTGAAATCGTTACGGGTCAAACTAAAATAGGTTTTGGGAACTAAAACAACAATTACTCATGATTTGTAGATCATACATTTTGTTAACAATTTATTAAATTATCGTAAACACTAATGAGATCAATTTTGTTACTTATTGTTAATAAGCAATTTTCGCGCCAACTTTACCAGCAGATTGAATTCAATTACTTAGCTAGATATACAATAACGCTATTAGCCATTAATCAATATTTGTTGAAGTCGTATGCCTCACAAACTATGCACCAAAATAAAGCAAAAAAATCAAATCATGTTTTTTTTGGTGCATTTAACACATACCCGTCGCACTGATGCATCATATGTTTTATCAGAAACCAAAAGGGCAAATTAAGCCATGCCAGAATCAACATTAGCTGATATTGCACAAGAAGAAGCCATTGTCGAACGCATCTACGAAGCATTAATTGACCAACGTTTAGCACCCGGTACCAAGCTTTCTGAAAGCGATATGTGTAAGGCGTTTGGTGTGGGGCGCATGCGAATTCGGCGCTGTTTATTGTTGTTAGCAAACCGAAACTTAGTTGAGTTGTTGCCAAACCGCGGTGCTTTTGTGGCCAAACCGAACCCAAAACAGGCGCTTGAAATCTTTGAAGCCCGACTCACACTTGAGCCCCCTATCGCTCGCATTGCAGTCGAAAAGTCGAAGCCCAGTCAACTTAAAGTATTAGAAAAACATTTATTAATGGAATCTGCTGCGCACGTTGCTGGCAACCGACGGGAAGCCATACGTTTGTCAGGGCAGTTCCACACGGCATTAGCCAACCTAGCTGACAATGCCGCCATGTTACAAATCGTTAAAGATTTGGTGACTCGTTCTTCACTCATTATTGGCATGTTTGGTGACTCAGGCATTATGAACTGTCGTGACGACGAGCATGCTGGTATTTTGCAAGCATTAAGATCTGGTAATGCAAATTTAGCGCAAGATCTGATGCGAACACATATCCATCACATTATGGACCATCTTGACCTGAGTACCCCAAAAGCCCAAGCACAAGACTTGGTAAGCTTATTTGCGAAAGATGTGTAGAGACGTCAAGTAGCTGACCTAAGTCACCGAAGGTTTATCACAACTTTTCAGTCTCACCATGGCTAGGTTGCCACTTCATGAGCCTCTTTTCAATAATGCCCACTGAAGCATCAAGCAATAAAGCACAGATGGTTAAGACTACTATACCTGCCATAACCGTATTAATATCAAAAGTACCTTCCGCTTGCAAAATCAAATAACCCACACCTGCGGCTGAACCCAAATACTCACCCACTACGGCACCCACAAAAGCCAAACCCACCGCAGTGTGTAAACTTGAAAACACCCAGCTGGTAGCTGATGGCAAGTAAACGTAACGCAACAATTGCTTTTGTTTAGCGCCCAACATTTTCGCGTTATCGAGCAAGGTGGGGCTGACTTCACGCACACCTTGGTAAACATTAAAAAAAACAATAAAAAATACAAGGGTGACTGCTAATGCAACTTTTGACCAAATACCTAAACCAAACCACATGGCAAAAATCGGTGCCAAAATAACTCTAGGCATGGAATTTAAAGCTTTGATGTAGGGGTCAAGCACAGCGCTAGCCATCGGCGACAGACCCAACCAAAGCCCAGCACCCATGCCCGCAGACGTACCAATGGCGAAAGCCAGTAAGGTTTCAGTCAACGTGATTTGTAAATGGTAGTAAATGTCGCCATTTACAAAAAACCATAACCAAACCTGTTCGACAACCCCGATAGGGTCACCAAAGAAAAAAGCCATTTTCTTATCAATTGATAAAACATACCAACCCACTAAGAATATAGTCAGTATGGTGAATTGCCAAACGCGTAGCGACAACTTAGAAGTCGGTTTAATCAAATTCCACATAACTTAAGCTGCCTTCTTCTTTTGTTGTTCGTAACCTTTCAGCACTTCATCACGCAACACATTCCAAATTTGAGTATGAAGCTCGACAAACCGAGGGTCTGATCGAACCTCAGTCACGTCGCGTGGCCGCGGCAAATCAACCACAAACTCACCTATTGGGTGTGTGCCCGGGCCAGCTGATAACACCACGACACGGTCACTCATAGCAATGGCTTCATCAAGATCGTGCGTGATGAATAAGACAGCTTTACGTTTGGCCATCCAAAGCTCAAGCACTTCGTTTTCCATTAACTGACGGGTTTGAATATCGAGTGCGGAAAAAGGCTCGTCCATCAAAATAATATCGGGGTCACGAATGAGCGTTTGTGCAAGCATGGCACGCTTGCGCATACCGCCAGACATTTGGTGCGGGTAACGATCTTCAAACCCACCCAAACCCACCCGCCGCATCCAGTCACGCCCTTTTTCAGCGGCCTCGTCTTTGGGTACATTGGCAAACTGCAAACCCGCTGTGACGTTATCTAAAGCACTACGCCAAGGTAATAATGCTTCACCCTGAAACATATACCCTGCACGATCGTTAATTCCCACTAACTGCTGCCCAAACACTTCAATGCTACCGCGCGAAGGGGCAAGCAAACCCGCCCCCACGTTCAATAACGTTGATTTGCCACAGCCCGTGGGCCCCACCACTGAAACAAACTCGCCTGCTGCAATCTCAAGGGTTGTATCTTTAACGGCCATATAACGTTGATTGGGATCATCACGCGATACGAAGGTACAAGTGATATCTTTAAGCGCTAGCGCAGGGGGTTCGTTTAGTGAATGAGGCATCGACATCTGTTTTAACCTTTATTAGCTTTATCAACAAAAACACTTGTCCAAGTCTTAGACAAGTCGATATTGCTCTTGGCCAACCCGGGCTTAAAGGTTGTTAAGACACGCAAAGCTGTTTCAGGACCACCGTCTGGCATTTTGCCGTTTGGTGATAAGCCTTCGAGTGAACGCTTAACTGACATTTTATAAACAGCCGGATCACCCAACAAATACGAAGTCGGTACGGCAGCTGCAACTCCTTCTGAGCCAGCACGTTGAATCCATTTGTCAGCACGAACCATGGCATTCACCAGAGCCTGAACTGTATTTGGGTTTTCTTTGATGTAGTCAATAGGTAAGTACAAGCAACCTGCAGGCATATTGCCGCCAAACACATCGATGGTATCTTTTAACGTACGCGTATCTAGAACCACTTTGATATCGTTTGACGCTTCAAGCAAAGAAATAACAGGGTCAAGGTTAGAAATAGCATCAATTTGACCTGAACGCATTGCCGCGACAGCGCCTGCACTGGCACCCACACCAACAAAAGACACATCGCTTGCATTCATGCCGTGCTTGGCCAAGAAGAAATTAAACAACATATTGGTTGAAGAGCCCGGTGCAGTGACACCTATACGCTTACCTTTTAAATCTTTAGGGCTTTTGTAATTGGGCATGGTTTTAGTTGACACACCCACTGTAATCATTGGGGCACGACCCTGCAACACAACCGCCTGAAACATTTGCCCTTTTTGCTGTAAGTTAATGGTGTGCTCGTAAGCACCCGAAACCACATCGGCACTACCGCCAACAACGGCTTGCAAAGCCTTTGAACCACCAGCAAAATTTGACACTTTAACGTCGAGACCTTGCTCTTTGAAAAAGCCATTTGCATTGGCAATTGCCAAGGGCAGATAATAAATAAGTGATTCACCACCCACGGCAATATGTACAGATTTTTTTTCTAAACCTTGCGCCCGCACGAAAGCAGGAGCTATCGCTAAGGTACCTGTAGCGGCAGCCACTTTTAAAATATCGCGACGATTAATAGTCATTTTAGTCTCCGTTATTATGAATGAAAGCGGTAAGTTACCGCCAGAATTACTTAAAAGTACTTAAAAATATTTAAGCTAAAGTTAAGTCATTCTTAAATACTAAAAACAAAAAAATAATAATTACATTTTTAATCATACATTGAAGTACTTCATTTGTTTTATTTGAATACAACTTGAATATCGACAACAAGTGTAGGCGTTTGCTTCCGTACTGAGTTAAGCGTTTGGCCACACCTGCCGGGGCCAATGAGAGGGCAGGCTTTTTGGGTCATGTGTCACGATGACACTACAACGCTTGAGCAGCCATGGCTCAATACCTGCGATCAAGCCTTGCACCAAATCAGCTTGCAAACCCCTGAAAGGTTCATCTAACAACACTAAGGCGGGCTCTTTGATTAATAGCGCAGCAAGTTGTAAGCGCCGGGCTTGCCCACCTGAAACGTGACTGCCTCGAATGCCTAGAGAGTAATCAAGCCCTTCGTCGGTTTGGCTTAAGGTTTCATGAAGGTCAACACATTGCAGAACCGCAAGCAACGTTGCATCGGGCACGTTATCTAGACCTAAACTTAAAAACTGCCGAATCGTCATATTTAGAAGTGAATCGCTCTGCGCCAACAAAGTTAATTTTGGGTAACGTATGGCGTCTGGCACCGTTAAGAGATTGACGCCCTCTAACCACACACCACCCTGCTGCCCAGTCAATTCGCCAGCTAAAGTTTCAAGTAAGCTGGTTTTACCTGTGCCGCTACGACCATAAATAACCAAAGGTAAGCCTGGCTTAAGCGCCACATTCAAAGGGTCTCTTTTACCCGGTTGACGCTGGCACATTAGGTTGATGATTTCGACTGGGCCCAGCGTTGCTTGGCTGGCAGGCAACGACTCAAGACGATTAAAATTGGGTGCGTTGACTATATCTGCTGTATTAAACGCTTGGCTTGCAACACGAGCATCAGTTGCCTCATGTTGCTCAGTCAATTCTAAATCCATCAAACGTTCGGCTGCGGCTTTCGCTTCACCCGTGCGCCACAAGGCCCCAGGCAAGGCACCGAGCGCTTCGTTTAAACCAATCGTCATCAACGCAAGCAATGCAATGATGGGAGCTTGAAAATCAGGCCAAGCCACAGCAATAACAGCAATGGTCGTCAATGCCGTTATAGCTTGAACACCATGCTCGCCAAGGCTAGCCATCTGTTCTTGAGCAAAAAAACGTTGTGTTTGTTGCTCATCAAGTTGCGCCAAATGTTGCGCACTTTCATGCTGTTTGTGATTTGAAATTAACTCGGCTAGCCCACCCAGATGATCAATCACCGCGACCTTTTGTGCTGCGCGCGCATGAACCACTGCAGCACCTCTTTTTTGGCCTTTTTTTGCCAACACAACTGAAACCATCAATACACTTAACCCGCTCGTACCGATTGTGATGCCAATCAAATTATTACCCCACATGGCACCAACCCACACACAACCAGCAAGCGTCATCAGTGCTGCAAACATCGGGCCTAAAATGCGAAGTGGTATGGCGTCAAGCGTTTCAACATCGGCTATTAATCGGTGAATCATGTCGCTCAGACGACGACTATCTATGAAACGTGCAGGTCGAAATGCCACGACATTAAAAGCACGTACCCTCAGGTTTTTAAGTACTCGCAAAATCGCTTCATGGCCGATCACCCGCTCTGCATAACGGCCAACCGTTCGCAAAATTGCCAAACCCCGAATCAGGGTAGAAGGTGCAAAAATATTTAAATTGGATATTAAGCCTACCCCAGCCAAGGCACACGCCGTAATAAACCAGCCAGAGGAAGCAAGTAAAGCAGCGCCTGATAACCAAGTAACGCCCAAACAAATGAAACTTAACACCAGCCAGCGAGCCTGCTGACGATATAACCGATAAAGGTAAGCCCAAACTTTCATGACGCACCCCCGTCGGTGAGGAAGGGCATTAATTTACCGGCTTGAATACTGTATACCTTGTCACAACGCGCGAGCAACGCTTGGTCATGGCTGGCCACGATGACCGTGACATGATCACGTTTTGCTCGATTCAATAAGGTGTCAAGTAACTGATCTCTCGTTTGTTCGTCAAGGGCAGCAGTGGGCTCGTCAAGCAGCCATAGGGTAGACCTGTTGAGCAATGCACGAGCCAAAGCAATGCGCTGCGCTTGCCCACCCGACACCCCACGATTCAAGTCACCGATTGGTGTGTCAAGCCCTTGAACTAAAGTCGCGTCAGGTAACTTAATGCCTGCATCAGCCAGTGCTTGTATCAGTTGGCCGTCAGGTGGAATTGTTTGACAGGCCAACAGTAAATTTTCACGAAGCGTGCTGTGAAACAAATAGGGTTGCTGGTTTAACCATGACCAATTTTCAGCACGAAGCACTTTACCCTGCGTGGGTTCAAGAAAACCGGCAATCAAACCCAAAAGTGTAGATTTACCTGAACCACTATTACCAGCGATACCAACGACCTGACCAGGTTCAAAACCAATCGAAATGTCATTTAGCAACGCGGTCCCAGTTTGCCCGTCATAATGAAATGATAATTTTTCTAACGATACTCCACTAAAAAGCTTCGTATCGTACAAAACTGATTTTTCATTAAGAGATTTTTCTAAAACCGGTTTTTCTAAAATTGTTTGCTCTAACAAAATTGGGGCAAGCGTTTGTGCAGCAGCTTTGGCCGCCGTCATGTCATGATGCGCTTGGGCTAACTGACGCAGAGGCAAAAAACACTCGGGAGCCAGCATCAACAAAAATAGCCCAGAAAACAATGTCAGTTCAGCAGCTGGCCCAAATGTCAAAAAACCGACTAACGAAAAACCGATATAAATCGCCATTAAGCCAATTGACATGGCACTCACGAGCTCTAGGGTGGCTGACGACAAAAACACCACCCGCAATACGCGCATAGACAAGCTACGATAGGTTTCAGCGGCTTGCTCAACACTTTCAGATGATGACTGCAATGCGCCCTGCCGGCGCAGCCAGGGCAGGGCCTCAAGACGGTCTAGCAACTGACTGGCAAGCGCCGCCTGCTGATCTAGCTGTGTTTTTTGAACTGATTCAGCCCCCCAACCAATAAGTGCCATAAAAAAAGGAATAAGGGGCGTGGCGAGCAACAACAATAAGCCTGCAACCCAATCAATACTCATACATACGGCAATAATAATCAAGGGTACAAACACAGCAGTCATGCGTGCAGGCAAGTACTTTGCAAGATAACCATGCAGCACATCAACCTGCTCAATATGACGTTGCGCCCACCATGCCGTATTACCTTGATCCTGAAGCTTATAAGGACCCGATTGGTTGACATGCGCTAACAATTGACGACGAATACGCAACCGAATGCGTGCTGAAATATGCTGCCCCAAACGATCTCGATAAAAGTGTGCCCCAAAGCGCAACGCAATCGCTAAAACAGCCAGCAACCATAGCCAATAAGCAGGCGTTTGATGATTGATCGCAAGGCTAACTAACTCAGCCACAGCGGCTGAAAACCCGATTAGCCCGAGCACCCCAACGATAGATGCAACGGCCACTTTTTTTAGTTCTGGGGCCGCATCAATTTTAATCTGGCGCAAAAAAATAGCCGGTGCTTGATCAGCTTCCGGTTGCGAGGGGGCTTTCGAAGGACTTGAAGAATCAGTTGTTGCCATTCACTCGAGCACAAAGTTACATGAAACACAAAGGGTTACAGTATAGTGCCCAATAAATATGTAATCATCTCGGTAAACCATCGAACAAGCTTATAGCAGCGCTTTTGGTCGCCGTAAGTTATCTACTTACATGGCGGTCGATAAGCCTCCGTCTACAACGAGTGTCTGCCCTGTTACAAAGCTTGCCTCATCAGAAGCCAAGTAACAAACGGCTGCGGCCAAGTCTTGCGGCAAGCCCCATCACCCTGTCGGCGTTCGCTCTTGAAGCCAATCATCAAACTTTTGGTCCTTCCATAATGCTTCAGTCAATTCCGTGCGAATATAACCTGGAGCAATAATATTGACTGTTAGGCCAAAAGGAGCCAACTCACTCGACCATTGCCGAACCATCGCATGCAGTGCACCCTTTGCGGCTGTGTAAGCGGTCACTTTCTCTCGCCCTAACAAAGCCGTGATTGAGCCCGTAAACAAAATTCGCCCCCTACCTCTTGAAACCATACCCCGTGCAACATGCTGTGCAAGCGCCCACTGCGCAGTCAAATTAAATGCAATCACACGCTGGAAATCTGCTAAGTCGAATTCAAGCAATGTTTCTCTATGTTGAATACCCGCATTGGCATAGAAAATATCTAGAGAACCTATCTCACTAACGATACGGTCAATTGCATCACAACTCTCTACAGAATCACCCGCGTCAAAAGCCATAGGTCGAAAATCAAAACCGTCAGACTGCCCCTGCTCAACTACCCGAGTCACACTTATGGCATCACGTGCATTGATGAAAACAGTGGCACCTTGTCGACCGAGCCCTTGCGCTGCGGCTAAGCCAATACCTCGGGTTGAGCCTGTGATTAATGCAACACGCCCGTTTAACTTAAACATTGGACCTGTTGGGATGCTCAAAACGACACCTGATCAGCTCCTTTAAGCTGCAAAATAGCTCGCGCTTCGGCAGGGGTTGCAATATCAAGGTTCAAAGCTTCAAGAACAACCGCTATACGACGAACTTGCTCGGCACTTGACTCAGCCAAACGGCCAGGGCCAATCCAAAGCGAGTCTTCTAAGCCTACCCGCACATTTGACCCCATTGCTGCACCAATACTCGCTAGAGAGATTTGCCCTTTTCCTGCCCCTAAAATAGACCATTGATATTGATCACCAAACAGACGATCTGCCGTGCGGCGCATATGCATCAAATCTTCTGGGTGCGGCCCGATTCCCCCAAGTATTCCGAAGACAGACTGAACAAACAGTGGCCCTTTAACCAAGCCTCGATCAAAAAAATGAGCCAGGTTGTAAAGGTGGCTTATGTCGTAACATTCAAACTCGAATCGAGTACCGTTTTCAGTACCCCTACGCAAAATTGTTTCAATGTCTTTGTAGGTATTTTTGAAGACGAGGTCTCGACTGTTCTCAAGATGCTGGCGTTCCCAATCGTGCTTTAAATCTTTAAACCGATCCAACATGGGAAACAATCCAAAATTCATAGAACCCATATTTAACGACGCGAGTTCAGGTTTAAACTGCATAACTGGGCGCATTCGCTCTTCTACCGTCATGTGCGGACTCCCGCCAGTCGTAATATTGATAACCGCATCTGTTTGAGATTTGATCTGTTCTAAGAAGGGCACAAATAGAGCAGGGTCTTGAGAGGGCTTACCGTCAACGGGGTCACGCGCGTGCAAATGCAAAATGGCTGCACCTGCTTGGGCAGCTGCGACAGCAGCGTTTGCAATTTCATCTGCCGTAACCGGCAGATGAGGTGACATACTGGGGGTATGAATAGCACCAGTCGGGGCACAAGTAATGATGACTTTGCGGTTTTTTCTCATATATATCTCTATTTTAAAGAATCAGTTTCTAAGTTCTTTTTATGCATTGCGAGCGCCATAAGTCGCTTATCACGCCATTTTCTTCGGTCTTCAAGATCTACCGTAGGAAGCAGCTCGCGTCGAGCTTTATGTAAACGTTCTATGAGTTCATTCGACCAAGCATCTGTCGAACCTTGGTCTACGGCAAAAGTCTGATACATACCGCCGTAGCGGTCGCAGTAATCAGAAATACCACCTGGTGCGTTAAGGTCAATGGTTTCAAACGGGCCCATGAAAGACCAACGAAGGCCCAACCCTTCTTTTATTGTTATGTCTAAGCCCTCTATATCTACATAGCCTTGTTCCACTAATCGAAAGGCCTCACGAAGCAAAGCTCCTTGAAGACGATTCAAAATAAAACCATCTAATTCTCGACGAACATGAACTGGTTTTTGTTTAACTGCCCGCATCAATTCGATACAAGATTTAACGGCTTCGGTTGACGTCCAGGGGGCACCACACACCTCAACGACAGGGATTAAGTAAGGCGGATTTACTGGGTGCGCAACGAGGTAACGTTCACGGTGCGCCAAGTGTTCAGTAAACGCTGAAGCTGGAATGCTTGAAGTTGAACTGCCTACTACCACCGTAGAAGGCAATAGACTATCTAAACGAGTGTAAAAGTCTTTTTTTATTGAGAGCACTTCAGGCAAACTTTCTTGTACATAATTGACCGACTCAAGTGCGTCTTTAAGATCGTCGCACCGAGTCACCCGCCTCATTAACGCCGTAGCATCGTCAACCAGACCGCTTTCTTGCAACGAATGAGCAAGCTCATCAACTAGTTTTTCAGCTTTATGCAGTGCTTTGACATCAGCATCCCAAAGCCTGACTTCACAACCCGCTCGTGCAAACACTAACGCCCATGCTTGCCCAATTAAGCCTGCACCAACCACGGCAACTCTATTGTTTAGATCCATCATTGCCCCTTTAACTCAAAGCTTGAGTGTGTCCATCAACAGCTAATGCCTGGCCATTGATGTTACGCCCTGCATCGCTCACCACAAACAAAACGGTATTAGCCACATCTTCAGGCGTGATCATTCGTTTTAAAGATGCTTGGTTTTCATAACTACTGGTTACGTCATCGAGTGACTTTCCCATAATTTTTGCTTTAGCCTCAATAACAGCACGAATACGAGGGCCATCAACTGCGCCAGGTAAAACCGCATTACAACGAATACCTTCTTTTCCCAACTCAATCGCCAGAGATTTCGTTAAACCGATTACAGCCCATTTAGAAGCTGAGTAAGCAGAGCGCGCTGGCATACCAAGTTGCCCAGCAGCAGAAGACATATTTACAATACTTGGCTGTTTTGATTGACGTAACTGGTTTATTGCATATTTGACACAAAGAAACTGTGACGTGACATTGACCGCGAATGTTCGCTCTAAGTCGTGTCGTTCTATTGCGTCTATCAGAGCTGTCGGACCGGCAATGCCAGCATTGTTGATCAACACATCTAAGCCACCGAGTGCTAATTTGGCTTGAGTTAACATGTCTTGAATACTGGCCTCATCAGCTACATCTGCTTCACAACCCATCAAACCGGGTTGACTTTTTATTGCTTGTTCTAGTGACGTTTTATCAACATCACACACAAATACACGAGCATCTGCTTCGATGAAACCTTGCGCTATAACTAAACCAATGCCACTAGCACCAGCGGTAATTAATACCTTTAGTCCTGCTAGAGAAGAGTCTTTAAACATAATGATTGATCAGCCTTTTTTATTTGGGTATGGATAAAGAAGTTAAACAAATTAGATCCAAAGCTTCTCTCGACGGTAATCAAGATCTTTAAGTAAAGGTTGTGCTGGACCAAGGTGCGAGATTCGACCCCTATCAAGCACAAGGGCACGGTCTGATAGAGCAAGTGCCAAATCTAAATTATGATCAACAATTAAAATAGTGACCTCACCTTTGAGCTTAAGGATCGCGTTGAAAACCTCCTCAGTCATTGCAGGTGATAGACCTTCAAACGGTTCATCTAACAACAGCACCTTGACATGCCCAACCAAGGCTCTTGCTATGGCAACCATCTGTTGCTCACCACCTGAAAGTAGCTCAGCGTTCACATCGTAACGTTCTCGTAAGCGGGGGAAAACCTCAAAAACTCTCTCGTCACTCCATGCATCTGAACCGCGTTTAGTTCTTTTTAAGCGGCCAAGCATTAAGTTGTCACGCACTGACAACCCAGCAAACAGGCGACGGCCTTGCGGTACAAAAGCAATACCTAAACGCGCCATGACTTCAGGTACCGGTTGGCTGATACATTTGCCATCTATTTCCACCTTACCGTCACCCATCCTAGCCATACCGATCAGGCTTTTAAGAAGCGTAGATTTACCTGCACCATTGCGACCTAAAATTGCCAAAACCTCACCTTCTCGAGCATCGAAACTTATTCCGCTAAGAATATGGCTTTTGCCGTAAAAAGCTTCGAGGCCACTCACGCTAATAGATACGTGTTCACCTAAATGAGTAGGCATTACCTTTTTTGACAATGCCTCTGTACCTGAACCAATATAGATTTCGGTCACTCTGTCATCTGCACGAATCAGCTCAGCATCACCTTCAACCAATACCTCACCTTGGCTCATCACTGTAATGATGTCAGAGAGCTCAAATACACGATCAACATCGTGTTCAACCAATAAGACGCCTATTCGATCAGCCAAACGTCTAATCAACAAACCAATACGTTCACGTTCATTAGCTGACAGACCTGCCAACGGCTCATCTAGCAGCAAAATAGTTGGCGCTGAACCCAACGCGAGGCCCATATCAACGAGTCGTTGACCTCCATATGACAGATCTTCTGCAATAGCAGACTCCATTCCATCAATGCCTAAAAAGACAATTAGCTCTCGTGTTTCCTTTTCGGTCATCTCAAATGAATCAGCCCGTCTGAGCATAGAAAAACGACCCGAATCTCTCGCCATCACAGAAAGACGAAGATTTTCTCTTACAGTGAGACCTTTGAAAAGATTAGTGATCTGGAAAGAGCGGCTCAACCCATTTCGGCATGCGGCTGTCGGATCTTTGCTTGGCAACGCTATGCCACCCAACTCAACTTTGCCAGAGTCAGGGGCAAACATGCCTGAGATTAAATTAAAGAGTGTTGTTTTACCAGCACCATTTGGTCCGATCAGTGCATGCAACCCATGCGGTTGTACCTGTAAAGATACATCTTGCACGGCTTGCACACCCCCGAACGTCTTACTCAGTTTATGAACGAGTAATTTTTTATTACTCTCTTTTGGTAAAAATGATGGATAGGGTTGTGGCTCGCTAGGTAGTTTTCTAGCCGACATGGCTGCATCAGTCGTTGCTTCAGGTCGAACCATTCGAAGAAATTTTTGACCAATTCCTACTAAACCTGATGGTGAAAACAATACAAAACCAACAAAGATTAAACCAAAATAAAGTAACCAATTTTCTGTGTATTGCGACAGGTACTCGCGAAATAAAAGAAAAAATATTGCCCCAATAATAGGGCCAGCAAAACTTCGCATACCGCCTATAAGTACCATGGCAAGAAGTTCGCCTGAGAATGGCACTGACAACAGCTCTGCCGATGCAATACGATGGTTCAATACAGATAGACCACCAGCTAAGCCTGCTACGCTTCCCGAAATAACAAAGGCCATAAGTTTATAACGTTGAACAGGGTACCCGATGAAGCGAGCACGCTGTTCGTTTTCACGTATGGCCAGAAGCACCTTGCCGAAAGGAGAATTTAACAATCGCAACATAAATATGCTGACCACGAATGCAATAACAGCCACAAAGGTGTAGAAGTACCAAGGATTGTCAAGGTTAAACCCCAAAACTTGACGACGCTCAATACCGCCAAAGCCGTTTTCACCCCCTGTTAACGATGTCCATCGGTAAGCTACAGTGAACGCTAATGCACTTAAAGCAAGCGTTAAAAGAGAAAAATAAACCCCTTTTCTTCTCAAAATCACCGCACCTAAAACAAGTGCGGTAACAGCAACCAGACCTAATGCTAAAACTAAAGGTACGATCACTGAGTCTGGAAAATAACGTTGCTGAAATATAGCAACAGCATAAGCACCTGTTCCAAACCATACGCCATGACCAAACGAGACTAAACCTGTGTGGCCTAACAAAAGGTTCAACCCTAACCCCACCATAGCCAACAAGACACAGTCGACAACCGAAGTCATCGTTAGACCACCTTCAATGAGTGCAAAAGGCAACAAAATTAAACCGATCAACAAACCTATTATGGTTCGACCTTCAATTCTTGCCGAATGGTTACGACTCATTGCCTGCTGGTTTACTCTTAGTTGAGCTGAAGCAGAAGAGGTGCTTGTTTCTGTATGTTGATTCATAAGTATTACTCCAACCGGTCCATACGTTCGCCCATTAACCCTCTAGGGCGAAGCAAAAGAATGGCTAGCATTAAAATATAAAGAGACGCTTCAGATGCTGCGGGGTAAAAGTATGTCGTCAGCCCTCTGATCACACCGACCAACAACGCCGCGGCGACAACCCCCCAAAAACTACCCAAACCGCCAATCACAACCACGACAAAAGCAGCTGTCAAAATTTCTTGTCCCATAGCAGGGTGCACACCACTGATGGGTGCTAAAAGGACACCTGCGAGACCTGCCAACCCGATGCCAATACCGCAAACCGCAGTTAACACCGGTGCTAAAGAAATGCCTAAAGCGCGCACCATATCGGGGTCTGAGACACCGGCTTTCACAACTTTACCAAAAGGTGTTTTGTTAAGAAGCAACCAAGTGAGGAATAATGCGACTGAGGCGACAGCCAGCATACCTAGGCGGTAGTATGGGTACATAAAATCACCCAAAATTAATTGACCGCGTGCGAAATCTGGAATATTGAATTGCAACGGTGAAGCACCGTAAATCATGCGTAAGGCCTGCTCAATAATCATTGCTAGACCAAACGTAAATAGAAGACTGAGCACTGGGTCAGCCTTGTAGAAATGTCGTAAAAATAAGCGCTCGATTACCATACCTATAACGCCCACCAGTAAAGGTGCGCAGATAAAGGCAAACCCGTAGCCGGTTAACTCGGTGATCTGCACCATTAAGTAAGCACCAATCGCAAACATGGCACCGTGCGCTAAATTGACGACGCCACCCAGACTGAAAATGATTGATAGCCCTAATGCAATCAACAAGTAATAAACACCCATTAGCAAACCGTTTAGGATTTGCTCGAACAAGAAGACAATTTCAATGGCCAAAACCTTTCCCCAAAATCAAAACAAAAACCGGGCACATGAAGTGCCCGGTTAATACTTATATCAACTAAAAGTACATGCGTTTTGTTCTGCTGTTGGCGCCAAAACCTCAAGGCTTTCGTTAGGCCCTGGTACCGGTGCACTGGTCTGCATCACATCCCATTTGTTTTTGGGTTTTCCTGTTACCGGTTGTACGGTGTACATTTCAAATAACAGTTGATGGTCCCAAGGTCTAAAGTAACCTTCCCGTTGCCTCAGCACATCAAATTTAACGCCACTTTCCAAGTAGGCAATTAATTTTTGAGTATCAATTGTTTTGGTTTCCTGCATGGCGCGTGCCAAAATTTTGATGGCCAAATAATCACCCACAGCTTGGTTATCAGGTGGACGCCCCCAACGTTTGGTAAAGCTTTCTGTAAAGACCTTTGCCGAGGGTGCGTTGACCTGATGGGTCCAAATAATTGGCCATACACCTTGAAAGCTTCCCTCACCTGCACCCCAAATACTGACTGCATTTAAGTCAGCACCTGCTAATGGAATCGGTAAATTAAATTCCTTATATTGCTTCATAAAGTTAGTAGTTGAATTTCCAGCAAGATTACTCATCACCAAATCAGGTTTCTGCTGGCGAATTTTAAGTATCAGCGAACTAAACTCTGTGGCGTCAGTAGGCACGAGATCATTCGATACAAAAATAGCGCCGTTTGCGTCCATAAATCGTTTTGTTTTTTCAAACAAATCATGACCGAAGGCATAGTCAGCTGTAAATGCCATCCATCTTTTACCCTTGACCATATTTTGTCGCAACATTTCTCGACCTATGGTGTTGACATACATACTGTTATTTGCTTCTAAATGAAACATGTATCGACTACAGTTTTTGCCACGAAGCTCATCTGAATTGCAACCCGTTTGTAAAAACATTTTCTGAGCTCGGGTTGCCACCTGTGAAATTGCCAAGCCAGACGAAGAGCTTATTTCACCAACTAGAAAATCTACATTGTCACGTTCAACCATACGCTGAGCTTTTGATGACGCTGTTTTTGGGTTTACGCTGTCTTCAAAAAGAATCTCAAATGGACGACCTAGTGCGCCACCAGATGCATTCACTTCTTCCATAGCCAGTGTGGCACCCATCATGGCATACTCACCCATTGGCCCCAAAAACCCTGTTCGTGGTGTCAAATGGCCAATCTTAATCGTATGGGAATTTGCACGAACGAATGCTGGGGCGTACATGCTTGCAGCAACGGTTGCCACCGTCCCAACCACCAGCCGACGTTTTGCCTGGTCTGGTAATTTTTTCTTATCAATCACATCAGTCTCCTTATTTTTCCGTTTAAACGGATGGGGCAGAAGCCTCAGTAGTGGACTTCCTTCTCAATCATATATCTGTGATCACAGATATAAAATAAGAGATAACCCTAACATTGATTCAATCAAGAGGGCGTTAAACTTAGGTTTTTATTTAGACACAATTTAGCTATGACTGCATCTGAACTCCTCACACCCCTTAAACGTCAAACGCTAAGCGTCGTTGTTTATGAACAATTTAAAGAGCTACTAATTAGTGGGCGTATGATGCCGGGCGAACAAATTTCGCTTCGCAATATGGCTGATGCGTTGGGTGTTAGCGTGATGCCTGTTCGAGAAGCCGTTCAAAGACTAACGGCGGAACAAGCTTTAGAACTCACCCCAAATCGACATATTCGCGTGCCTCAAATGACGGTGAGTCAATTTCGTGAAATAACCAGTATTCGTAAAAATTTAGAAGGTCTTTCTGCAGCAAAAGCAGCATTAAATTTAAACGAAAATGGAACGCGACAAATTGTGCTTTGGCATGAAACTTTTATTGAGGAAATGAATAAGGAAGAACCTGACGGTGCGCGCCTCATTTCTCTAAATAAAGAGCTGCACTTTGCAATTTATAAAGGGGCTGATATGCCGATGATGATGCAACTCATCGAAGCGTTATGGCTCAGAATTGGCCCTATTCTAAACTACGACATGCGATCAGGCCCCACAAGTGTTAGCCGGCGTACGGCTCTAAACCACCATGTCAATATGGTCGAAGCAATTGTGCGACATGACCCTGATTCTGCCAGACTGGCGTTGGAGGCAGACATACAATCAGCCGCAGATTTTATTATTTCAGTGGGTGCGCTTGTGTCGGCTGATAAATTTTCTGCATAGCCTCAATGTTTTGCAACACTATCTCATGCAAAGTTGGGGGTGATATGACCTCGATACACTTCAAGCTTTGCATGTCAGCCCCCCACGCACTACCAGTCATAATTTTTTTAAGGCCTAGAGAAAGCCTTGGGCTCGTAAAAAATTTGCCCTCGCAAATCTTTTTGTACAACGGATAATATTTTATTAAAAGACACCTCGTCACCAGGTTGGCAAACACCCTTTGGGTTTTCCAGCGTTAAGTGTCGTTCGACGATGATGGCCTGTTTATGATGAAAATAACGAGACTGATAGACATAACCGTCGATCTCGATTTTCATAGGTTCAGGTAACCGAGTAACCTCGACTGAGGGTGGAAAATTCAATACGTAATGCTGCGTGTAGCGGACTGAGTGGCAGACATACGGAAAGGGTTGCACCGGATAGGGTGAAATTTCTCTGAATGATTCAATTCGACCCGGGGCCAAACCAACTGGAACCCACATGGCCCCTGGGCCAGGAAAGTTATTGATCGGTTGTATATTGAAGGTCGCCGAAACCTGCACGGGGTTGGTTAAATCGTACATCGGTTCAAAGTACAAGTTACCTGTACCCACTTGACCAAACAGAGCAAGTTGTTTGATGGGTATCTCATCTTTATAACGACCTTCATAACCCATTAAAAATGCGCGCGCACCAATCGCCGATGTGCCCACATGTTTAGAGTTGGCCTGCCCTATTATTGAACCATCGTCATGAATGTGAATGATGACTTCTGATGAAATATGATTTTGTAGCGCTTGCGGCTTGGGTGTGCGACCGTACCGCAATGTTTGTGTATGCACGTTGGGCTTATCTAGCGACGGGTAAGACAAGACCCCAAACGGTGCATAACGATCAGTTGAATCGACATAAAGATTCCAAGCTGGCAAGTAAGTGATAACGTGGTTAAACGGTGCCACACCGCCTAACTTTGGCAAGCTAAAAGCATCACCAGAGTTAATGAGCACTGACTCAGCTTCAATACCCTTGGCAGCCAATAAAGCAATCAGTAGCGTATTGTGGTCTTTGCAGTCACCATAGCGGTTTCGCACAATTGATTCAGCGTCGTTGGGTACAACCCCACCGTCACCCAAAAAAATAGCCACATAACGTATTTCAGTGGCGACCCAGTTGTATAGCGCCTGTGCTTGTGCTTGGGGGTCTTGAATGCCATGAGTAATATCATTTGCCAACGCTTGAATATTTGTTGTAACAGATGATTTTTTAGCCGCTTTTTCTTGATAAAGTTGACCAACCTCAAGCATAGATGAAATAGACGATACACGTATATATGGTTGAATATCTAGACCAGAAACGGTATCTTCCTCAAGCTTTATAGGCTTTGCGTTACGGAACGAGAATCGATAACGAACTGAACCATCAGAACCGTTTTTTAGTTTTTTAACCTTGATAAGAGGTTGGCGATGCGGCGTTTCAACTTTAATTTTTATAGCTGGGTCATGACTGAAATCAATGACCACATCTTTAAAATAAATTGATAACGGAAAGCCAAATGTTCTTGAGTAATGACCTTCATATAGCGGGGTATGTACGACTTGATGAGTTCGTAAATGCGTTTTGGCCCCCAAAGCTAACTGCGGAAAAATAACTGCATAAGCTTTGGTGTCGCTATACCCACCGACTTGACCCGCCTGATCGTCTTCCACCAAACGTATGGCTTTAGGGTCAAGCTCAACCCGCTTACCATTGGGTAATTCAGTGAATGCTTCAAGCACCTTAACTGATTCACGACCCTGACTAAAAGAGACCTTTTCTTCACCAAACCAATCAATGCCCGTTGAAGTGAGTAGTGACGTGACATCATAATAGTCGGCAACAGACGAGCCATCAGCATTGACATGAATTTTGACGTGTCGTTGCTCTATCCGAAAGTGATCTTCATTCGGGGACTGTGCGGCCCAAGAGGCTGGCACCACAGAGCACAAGACCAGTGTGAAAAGCCACGTAGACTGACGCCACGAACAACGAAAACAACTTAGAAGATTAAAAAAATTATCATATTTAACAATGCTAATTTCTGATATTTGAAACAACTTGTTTGAACGGTGACGAACTAACCAACCCTGTACATACATTTTTTACGCCTTTGAAACCAAGTTAAAAAAACTAAGTATTTAGGCATAAACTCTAGCATTATCCGTACAGGTAAATTTACACTTTAGTTGTTATTGCCTTGGTTTAGAAAGCAGGTTTCAAAGACCGCAGTTAACGGTTTAAAGCTCACGGTTCACCAATATCTTCATTCCAGAGACGGGGTTGAGCGGCAATGAAATGATTCATTAAATCAATGCAGGTTTTATCATGTAAAACAACGACCTGCACACCACGCTCTTTTAATAGCGCTTCATCACCCATGAAAGTTTGATTTTCGCCCACAACCACTTTAGGAATGCCATACAACATGATGGCGCCACTACACATTGAGCAAGGAGACAATGTTGTGTAGATAACAGACTCTTTATAAATCGACGCAGGCTGACGACCTGCATTTTCTAGTGCACTCATCTCGCCATGCAAAATGGCGCTGCCATCTTGAACACGACGATTATGACCACGGCCAATAATTTTGCCTTGATGAACCAAAACAGAACCAATCGGTATACCACCTGTTTCAAGCCCTAATTTGGCTTCATCAATAGCAGCTTGCATGAATTGATCTGTAATCATTTAACTGGCACCACTTTCATGTTCTTCACCAATTCCGCAACGGCTTGCGTGACAGCCTCGACCCGGACCAAATTATTTAAGACTGATTAGCGCAATTGCGGAGTAATTTACCGCAAATAGACTTACAACTCATTTCAAGCATTTTTGCACATCAAAAACTTTTAGTAATGGCTCATTGTTAAAACATGATTAATTATTAACAAGCAAAGTTTTGGCATGCAAAACTTAATATGAAATTGAAAGTTAAAGCTGTCTTGCTATTTGAAATTACCTCATCAGCTCAGGTAACCAAATTGCAATTTGCGGGTAGTAAATCATCAGGGCCAACAAAATCACCATCATGGCAATAAATGGCAATGAACCCTTGATGACATCGCCTATGGTAACGTGCTCACGCCCAATACCCTGAATCACAAATAGGTTTAAGCCGACGGGTGGTGTGAGTACAGCAATTTCCATGGTGATGGTGTAGATAATGCCGAACCAAATCAAGTCATACCCTGATGCTGCAATGAGAGGATAAATAGTTGGTAAGGTAATGAATGTCATCGAAACTGGCTCTAAAAACATACCCAAGATAATATAGAACGCAATCACAAACATCAGTACGGCGAGAGGTGATAAATCAAAACTTAAAAAGTAACTGGTGAATTGCTGCGGTATTTGGTAATAGTTCATCACAAAACCAAATAAAACACCCGCTGATAATAGCAAACCTAAATAACCCATGGTTCGCATGGTGGCCATCAATGAATCAATAAAGGCGCCGCGGGTTAACCCACCCACCCAGAATGCCAGAACCAATGTCACGGCAGCCGCTAAACCCGCTGCTTCAGTAGGCGTGGCAATACCTGCATAAATAGAAACGGTAATGATGGCGCCAATTAAGGCAACGGGACCAACCGTCATCAGAACTGCTTTTTTGGACCATTTTTGTGTGCGTTCTGCATGGGGGACATGGTGTGGGTATAGGCGCGCCCAGATCACCACCACCAATACAAACAGCGACGCCAACAGCAAACCTGGAATAATACCCGCCATAAACAATCGACCAATAGACTGGTCAGTCACAATGCCATAGAACAATAGAATTAAGCTGGGTGGTAACAACACGCTCAGGGTGCCGCCCGCGGCCAACACACCACTTGATAAGCGACGGTCATAACCTAGCTTAATCATCTCTGGCAGGGCAACGCCACCGATCGTTAACGACCCGACCATTGAAGAACCACAAACCGCTCCAAACCCAGCACACGCCCCAATGCTACCGTAAGCAGCCGAGCCACGAATGGGAATGCCATTGTGCATAAATCGGTAAAGATTTGGGCCTATATTAGATCGCCCTATGAGTTCGCCTAAAAAGACAAACAGAGGCACGGATAACAAGATGTAATCGATCCAGACGCCCCAGAGCTTGAGCTCAGTACTAACCAACGAAGTCGACAACCCTTGAATGTTGAGCAAAAAAGGTAAGGCTGCAGCAGCCATTGCAAACGGAATAGGCAAGCCAATAAAGATCAGCAGCATCAAAAGGCCCATAAGTGCCAAACCAACCTGATACCACTCCATCATGACCGTGACCCCTCAGGTTGGTCTGAATGCGACTGACCACGCCACACTAAAAGCATTCGTAAAAGAACATACCAAGTGAATAACACCAGCGCCATGGCGCTCGGTATCCAGAATAAGAAGCGCGGCCATAATAAAATTTCTGAGGCCGAACCAGATTCAAAGGACTTAAATGCAGCATTTACTGCTGCATAAGAAAAGAACAGCCCAACCGCAAACATTAGAAAATAGTTAAAAGTGAGCAACCACCGTTTCGCAGAGCCCTTAAGAGCATCAGCCAAATAGGTAACAGTCGGGTAAGCGTTTTCTCGAAGGGTATAGGCCAAACCTAAGAACGCTACGGGAAATAAAAGCAACGCGGTTGCCTCAGTCACCATACCATCAGGGTTTGAAAAAAAGTAACGCTTAATCACACCATACGTGATCCAAGTCATCTGAACTAAGATAATGGCACCGCCCACCAATGCAAAAAACTGCGTCAGTCGTTCAGTGAGTTGTGTCAGTTTTATAAGCATGATTTATTTTGACTGATCAGGTGAACTCACATGAGCCACCTGATCAATCGAGCCTTAATAGCCAATCGTTTTTTAAGTTTACTTAGCGTACGATTTGAAAAGTGTTTTCACTTGACCAGCAAGTTCAGGGCCGCAGTCTGTGTCAACGACTTTGTTCCACTTCGCTTGCACATCAGTTACCAACGCGGTGCGCTTTTCTTTCGTTAAGGAAACAACTGAGCCACCACCTTTCATGACAGCATTACCGACTTGCTCATTGACCCAGTTTTCGTAACGAGGCTTAAGCCACACTTCTGACTCAGCTGCCGCGACCATCAACGCTTTTTGATCAGCAGGTGTTAAGGTTTCAAGCTTCTTTTTGTTGATCATGTACACAATGTTGCCGTAGAACAAGGTGCCGTTAACCATGTAAGGCATCACGTCCCAAAGTTTCCATGAGCTGTATGTGGCGACACCCATGTTGATACCGTCAACCACGCCGCGTTCGGCCGATTGGTACACTTCTTTAGGTGCGATGAAAACCGGCTTACCACCCCAGCCTTCAATCATCATTGAGACCAGTGGGCCAATTGAGCGAACGAGCTTGCCGTTAAGCTTAGAAATATCGTCGATTGGGCCTTTAAACCACCACTCTTGATCATAAGAGTAATTAGAGTTAATGAGTGGCACCAAGCCCGCTTTTGCAGCTTCTGGGCGCATCAAGTCTGAAAATTTTGTATCGAGCTCAATTTGTTTATCTAAATCAACCATTGCTGGGTAAAGCGAGGTAACACGATAGCAAGCTAAGCGCTTATCAGCCGGAATCCAGCTGATATCTGACACGCCACCTAAGACAGCATCAACGCCTTCGCTCCAACCATGAAGGGTGGCTGAAGGGAAAATTTGAACTTTGACGCGACCGTCAGTTTTTTGTTCAGCTAGTTCAGCAAATTTCTTGAAGCCTTGAAAACGAATATCGGTTTCGTTTACATAGGTTGATAAGCGTAAAGTCGTAGCAGCTTGCGCACTGATAGCAAGCGACACCCCAGTCAAGCACAGCAGGGCAGTGGCGGCAGTTTTTGCCAATTTTATAGGTTTCATAATGAACACTCCATGAGATTTAGGTTTAGTACTCGGGTATTGCAAACACTGCTAAAAAAACAATAAATAATCAACAGAGATTTATTTTAGGTAGCTTGGCAAATTAAACGCCTCGGGGTAACCGAACAAGGCAGCTGACCCACCTGTATGAAGAAAAATTACCTTGTCAGTTTTCTGAAATTTGCCTTTTCTGACCCAGTCAATTAGACCAGATAGGCCTTTGCCGGTGTATACCGGGTCAAACAACAAGCCTTCTGTTTCAGCCAACATGCGCACCGCTTCAACCATAGCAGGGGTAGGCAAGCCATAGCCTGGGCCAACGTAATCACAATCAGCAAACACATCTTCGCGCTTGACGGCCCCTTCGTGGCCGAGCATGGTTGCGGTCTTGCAAGCCAAGTCATACACCATTTGTTCTTGCTTTTCTTTAGGTGCTCGCACACCAATACCAATGACTTTTAAATCACTGTTTAAAATTTTCAGACCTGCTAGCAAACCGGCATGCGTACCAGAACTACCCGTGGCCAATACCAAATGAGTAGCGGTCATACCCTTTTCATAAAGCTGATTCAATAGTTCTAATGCGGCACTGACGTAACCTAACGCACCTATTGGGTTTGAGCCCCCACCCGGAATCACGTAAGGTTTTTTTCCCTGTGCTTGTAACTCAATGGCTAAAACTTCCATTTCGGCTTGCATATCAGACCCGCCAGGGCGTGACGCCACCGTGGCGCCATGGAGGCGATCAAGCAATACGTTGCCATTCAGTCGGTAACTGTCATCTTTATATTGCGTACGATCTTCTAGCAAAATATGGCACTCTAAATTCTTGATCGCACACAATGCTGCAGTTTGTCTGGCATGATTTGATTGCGTGGCACCTTGGGTAATGATGGTGTCTGCCCCTTTTTCGATGGCATCGGCAATTAGGTATTCAAGCTTTCTAGTTTTGTTACCGCCACTCGAAAGCCCGGTGCAATCATCACGCTTGACCCATAACTCTGGCCCATCTAATAGCTTGGTTAAATTGAGCATAGGCTCTAATGGTGTAGGCCAGTGCCCGCATTTGATGCGTGGGTATTTTGTGAGATCCATAACATTCCTAATTAAGTTCTTGCATACGTTTTAAGCATTACACCAACGAAAATAATTGCAGTCTAATGCTATTTTTGTTGCTTATAATGCATTTATTGCATGAACAAACTTTTTAAGAGAGGCGCACGCATTATGGAACTAAAGTGGCTAGAAGACTATATTGCTTTAGTTGATTCACAAAACTTTACCCTTGCAGCGGCCTCGCGCAACGTATCTCAACCCGCCTTTTCACGCCGTATTCAAGCACTTGAAGCTTGGCTGGGTGTTGATTTGGTTGATCGCAGTAAAAAGCCCATGCAATTTACTGCCATTGCTAAAGAGCATGAAACCGCTCTTCGCCAATTGGTCGATGCAGCATATCAAGCTCGGTCAAACATGCAATCATCTCGCAGCGATCATTTCAAACTCACGCTCGCAGCACAACACAGTTTATTGGTGAGTTCATTTCTGCCACGTTTTTTAGAAAAATTATCTGACCGTGTTACCAACATAAATTACAACCTGATTTCTGAAAACATGGACACCTGTGTTTCGATGTTTTTAAGGGGCACGGCAGATGTTCTGATCGTTTACGAATACGATGCCATCAACAGCGATATTCCACGAAACGTTTCCAGTAAAAAAGTACTCGGTGAGGATGAACTGATTCTTGTAGGGCACCCCAAACTCATTAAAACCATGCACCCGATTGATATAGATCGACCGCTGCCGCTTTTGTCATTCCCAACAAACAGTTTTTTTGGTCATGCCATTCGAGTCGATGCACTGCCACGCCTGGTTCGGCGGTTTCACTCAGTGGTCATCTGTGAGAGTTCATTTGCGGTGGGTCTGCGCGAAATGGCCTTAGCCGCCAGAGGGGTAGCTTGGTTACCCCGATCGGTTATTGAGGCTGATTTAAAGCGTGGCGTGCTGATACCGCTCAATGATATAAGCCCGCCGATTGCGCTACGAATCGTGGCGCATATTTCAAAGATGTCTAACAACAAGGCATGCAAAGCATTGGTTGATATTTTGTAATCAGGGTACTTCAATCTTACTCAGAATATCTTGAACAGTTCTGGCTATTGCCAACAATGCGTCATCTGAACCAGCCGTTGACGAAAGTTGAAGGCCAACGGGTAAAGACGACCCTAAGTGTTGCATCGGCAGAGAAATGGCGCATTGATTGAACAAGTTTGCAGGTCGAGTATTTTGAGTGGCAAGTTTGTTCCAGGCCGATGCGGACTCAACCGTTTTAAAATCTGCACAAGGTTTAGGCACTACTGGTATGGTGGGTGATAAAAACGCGTCAATACCTTTTAAACGTTCTGCCATCATTTTTTCAAGCACTTTTTGTCTGGCGACAAGCTTGGCGTAAAGCTCTACCGGCATATCAAAAGCTTTTTCTATTCGAGATGCGGCTACTGGGTCAATTAAGCTCCAATTAGTGTTGAGCCGTTCACGACCCAAAAACGAGATTAAATCGGCCGGTACGATTCCGGCAAACACCTCATCAATTTCTGCGGCTTCAACCATAGGCACTTCAACAATACACACACCTGCTGAGCGCAAACCTGCAATGGCCTGCTCGAAGCACTTGGCCACCTCAGCATCAAGATTCTCCATAAAATGATCTTTGGAAATCGCAAGCGTGATGCCATCGGCTAAGGGGGGTGTTCGCATAGGACCTTGGCGCAGTGCGGCTTCAACGATGGCAGCATCGTGCGCACTTGCTGTAAAGATACCAACCGTATCAAATTGAGGGGACAACGGAAACACCCCCTCTGTTGACCATAAGCCGACTGAACTTTTAAAGCCGGTTACACCACACAAGGCAGCGGGCCAGCGCACTGAGCCACCCGTATCGCCGCCAATTGTAAAACCCGCCAATGCGGCAGCCATGGCTACTGCAGAGCCATGACTTGAACCGCCCGTCATACGGGGTGTATCGAGATCGCAAGGGTTCCAGGGTATGGGGTGGGTTAAATTAACACCACCCAAACAAAACTCTGTCACCACGGTTTTACCCAACAGAACACAACCCGCTTGTTGCAATGACGTGATGAAAGGACCTTGAGGGGGTATTAAGTCGTCTAACGCCAAACGACTGCCTACATGGGTGGGCATACCTTCAATTGTAAAGATGTCTTTTACTGCAACCGGCACACCCATGAGCGGGCCAAGATCTTGACCTGAGGCCCACAGAGCGTCGATTGTTGCAGCGTGTGCAAGCGCATTTTTTTCATCAACATACGTAAACGCGTGAAGCTTCGGTTCGAGTTGAGCAATTCGCTCGAGCATGGCACGCGTCACATCGACAGATGTCAACTCACCTGCTCGAAATGCAGCACCAAAATCGGCCAGCGTTTGACCAAACAGAGGGGAATCAGAAACATTCATGCAAGAGACCTTAAAAGAAAAGTGTAAATTAACTTAAAGCATATATTTTGCCTGTAAATTTGAAAATCAGAATTAACAGACCAATAGCAAGAGATATATCAACGATATACAATTGAATGAAGTGTTTGATCGATCGGCAAACGACACCGTACCAACCTATAAGATAAAACCATTCACGTTATGAGTAACAAAATGAAATTAACGTGGGTTGAGCGTGTGAATCATCGACCGTGGTGGGTCGACTTCATTTTACTAAGTGCCATTTGGGGTTCCTCATTTATGTTCACCAAAATTGCAGTGCAAGACATTGGAGCTATTCCCACAGCCTTTTGCCGTGTGGCCATCGGTGCTCTATTTTTATTGCCGTTATTATTTTGGAAACGACAAAGCGCAACGCTTGTTAATCACTGGAAAAAAGCTTTTTTAGTCGGCATTTTTAATTCGGGTATTCCTTTCACGGCGTATAGCTTTGCCTTACTGACTATTTCAACCAGTACAGGTGCCATTGTGAATGCCTCAACGGCATTGTTTGGTGCTCTCATCGTATGGCTATGGTTAAAAGACAAGCCCGGTCTAAGCCGATCAGTAGGTTTAGTTTTAGGTTTCACAGGTGTCAGTTTGTTGGCTCTGCAAAATGCGCAAGCTGCCCCCCCAGGTGACTTAGTCGGGCAACTGATTGGCATGCTCGTATGCTTGTTAGCACCCTTGTGCTACGGCATATCAGCGAGCTACACCAAGCTTTACTTTAGTGGCGTACCAGCGCTGGTATCGTCGACGGGTAGTCAAATGGGTGCCACGTTTTTTCTGGCACCCTTTGCCATTTTCTTTTGGCCTGATCATGCGATGCAATTGAGCACTCTTGGCGCTTTGCTAGTATTAGGTATTGTGTGCACTGGCTTCGCCTTTATTTTATTTTTTCGTATTATCGCTTTAGCGAGTGCGAGTAAGGCATTAACGGTCACTTATGCTGTGCCGGTATTTGCAGGGTTTTATGGTGTAACGTTTTTAAACGAAGTGATTACCTTGCCCATGATTTTGTGCGCAGCTGTTATTTTGGTGGGTATCAGTTTATCTACGGGTTTGGTGCGCCTTCCAAAATCGAGCTAGTCTGCTTTAAAAATCGCCAAACCAATACGATGGCAGCAAAACCTAACGCTATGACAAAACCCGCCCAAATACCGGCCGGCCCCATACCGCCTTGGTGAGCAAGCAACCAACCCAGTGGCATACCAATCGCCCAGTAAGCGGCTAACGACACGATGGCTGGAAAACCAGTATCAGACAGCCCACGCAACGCCCCTGTCATCGTTGACTGCACACCGTCCATGACTTGTGAAAAGGCGAACACAAAGAAAATGGTTGCAGCAACTGCAATCACTTCTGGGTCTGACGTGATTAAACCTGCGATGTTTCGACCATAAAGACCCAGAAGCAAAGCGGCCGTTGTCAACCAGACCATGGCCAGCCCCAACGCAGCCCAAGTAATGGGTCTTAAGGCACCCACATGCCCTGCCCCACATTCTTGTGCCACCCTGATTGAAACAGCCCCTGAAATACCCAGTGGCACCATGTATAGCAACCCACCCACGGACATGGCAACTTGATTACCCGCTAAAGCCACCGCACCAAAGGTGCCTATCATTAAGGTGGCCACGGCCATCGCACCCGTTTCAGCGACATACATCAGCCCCAAAGGCGCCCCCTCACGAACGACCGCAATAATTTCTGCTCGTGAGATAGCAGTTCGTATACGTATTCGCCGCATCGAATTTGCTCGTTGCCAAAATACCCAAGCGGCCATTAATGCTAGCGACTCTGCAATAAGCGAAGCAATGCCCGCCCCCATCAAGCCTAACTGCGGCAGAGGGCCAATTCCCCATATTAAAGAGTAATTTAAGGGTACGTTTATGACAACAGCCAAGAAGGCAAAACTCGTTCCAAGCCAAGGCCTGTTTACAGCCTCAAAAGTAGCTTTAAATACAGTCAATATTGAAAAGGGCAACATGACAATCGAAATTGACAACCAGTAAGGAAACATAATTGCCAAAACTTCAACCGGCTGTCCCAGAAAACGTAACAGTGGCCAAAGCGACAGCATCAACAGTGCGCCACCCGTGCCCACGATGAAACCCAACACCAAGCCATTCCGCAAAATAACTGGAATACGTCGCCCCTTTCTCGCACCATGCGCCTTTCCAACATGAATAG
>ERZ888423.768-NODE-768-length-31825-cov-12.171262_pt1 | contig 31825 bp, 23 predicted proteins | sample MGYA00520523_ERZ888423 | MGnify/ENA primary metagenome ERZ888423 (study PRJEB32303, sample SAMEA104408611) | aquatic metagenome | biome: Brackish water; feature: Pelagic; material: water | place: Baltic Sea | collected 2014-06-08T10:24:00 | depth 30,27 m ...
GCTACGGGTGGCCAATACTTTTGCTCTGAAACATACGCTGCTGGGAAAGCAGCTAATTCTCTTGAGTATGCATGCTGCCAATCTCTCACCACCTCATCAGCAGTGTGAGGCGCCATGATGAGAGGATTATCCTCTGTGGACATCTTGCCCTCAGCGATGGCTCTGATCTCTTCACGTATAGATTTCATGGCTGTTATGAAGCGATCTAGTTCTTCTTTAGACTCACTTTCTGTAGGTTCTACCATCAAGGTACCCGCCACAGGGAATGAAACCGTAGGCGCATGAAATCCATAATCCATCAGACGCTTAGCGATATCTTCAACAGAAACTTTAGCGCTGTTCTTAAAGTCACGACAATCTAAGATCATTTCATGGGCCACAGTCCCGTTCTCTCCTCTATAGAGAATGTCAAAATCTTTCTCTAGAACAGCTCGCAAGTAGTTTGCATTGAAGATAGCGATTTCAGTAGACCTCTTCAATCCGTCAGCTCCTAATAAGCGTATGTAGCCGTAAGAAATAAGCAGAATCAATGCACTGCCCCATGGAGCCGCTGAAATGGCCTCGATGGCTTTTTCTCCTCCAGTTTCCACTACTGGATTCCCTGGGAGGAACGGAAGTAATTTCTCGACTACGCCAATAGGCCCCATTCCTGGACCTCCACCTCCGTGAGGAATAGCGAAGGTCTTATGTAGGTTCAGGTGACACACATCAGCACCTATTTCACCCGGGCTAGTGAGTCCTACTTGGGCGTTCATATTAGCCCCATCCATATAGACCAGACCGCCATGTTCATGAATGATAGAAGTGACTTCACGCACCGAGGATTCGAAGACCCCGTGTGTACTTGGATAGGTGATCATGAGACCAGCTAAGGAAGCACTGTGCGATTCGGCTTTCTTCTTCAGGTCAGTCACATCGATGTTGCCTTTTTCGTCACATGCCACAACTACTACAGAGTAACCCGCCATTACCGCGCTTGCAGGATTCGTTCCATGCGCTGAGGAAGGAATAAGCACCACTTTACGTTGAGCATCTCCATGATCCTCGTGGTAGGCTCTGATGACCATAAGCCCTGCGTATTCTCCTTGGGCACCGCTATTGGGCTGCAGAGAAACTCCTGCAAACCCCGTGATATGAGCTAAGTCACGTGCTAAATCTCGCAGGATTACTCTGTATCCTTTCGTCTGGGATAGAGGAACGAAGGGATGCATGTTGGCAAAAGAAGGCCAAGAAATAGGTTCTAATTCTGCTGCTGCATTTAATTTCATAGTACATGAACCTAAAGGAATCATGCTATGTACAAGGCTCAGATCTTTATTCTCCAAGCGCTTGATATAGCGCATCATCAGTGTCTCTGAATGCTTTGAATTAAAGACAGGATGAGTGAGGTAATCCAAGGCTCTCATTTTCAATGGAGATGCAGGAACCTTCTCAGGCCATTCTTCTTTCATGATGCCTTCACCGAAACATTTCAAAAGGTCTTTTACATCTTCATCTCTGCAAGTTTCGTCCAAAGCCACGCCAACTGATCCATCCTCGAAATAACGAAGATTGATCTTCAAGGTCTCTGCGGCAATCTTGACGCGCTCAGGCGCTTGAAGGTTGTTCAACTCCACCCTAATCGTATCAAAATACTCACTGTGACGCAGAGAATATCCCATGTGCTTCAATCCTTCAGCCAAGCGCAACGTATGAAAATGAATTCCCTCTGCAATATCACGAAGGCCCTTGGGTCCATGATAGACTGCATACATGCTGGCCATCACTGCAAGCAAGGCTTGAGCCGTACAAATATTAGAAGTCGCTTTGTCTCTTCGGATATGTTGCTCACGGGTCTGGAGCGCCATACGAAAGGCCGGATTTCCTTTTCTATCCACAGAAACTCCGATTATACGGCCAGGGATATTTCGCTTGAATTCATCTTTAGTAGCGAAGAATGCTGCATGGGGACCACCATAGCCCAAAGGCACTCCGAAGCGCTGGCTGTTTCCTACCACTACATCAGCCCCCCAGCTGCCTGGGCTTGGCAGCAAGCAAAGCGCCATAAGATCAGACGCCACTACAGAACGCACCCCAGCATCATGGGCTTTCTTCATCAATGCTTTATGATCCATGACAGCTCCATCTCCCGCAGGATATTGGATAAAGAGTCCAAAGGCTCCTGTCATATCCTCAGCACTAAGGTCAGTAGATATTTTCAAAACAATGTCCAGAGCCTCAGCACGAGTGCGCAGCACGGACAAGGTCTGAGGGAAAATATTTTCATCCACCAAGAAAGTCATGCGCCCCTCTTTCGCTTGCTCTCTTGAACGTGAAGAATAGAGCATAAGCATTCCCTCTGCCGCTGCAGTTCCTTCATCAAGAAGGGAAGCATTGGCGATTTCAAGACCTGTAAGATCAGAAATGATCGTCTGGAAGTTCAATAGAGCCTCAAGCCGACCTTGGGAAATTTCAGCTTGATAGGGAGTGTAAGCGGTATACCATCCTGGATTCTCTAGGACGTTCCTGCGGACTACCGGAGGAGTAATCGTTCCATAATATCCCATGCCAATGAACGATCGAAACACTTCATTCTCAGAAGCGAGATTGTGCATGTGCTCTAGGTATTCAGACTCGCTCATAGCTGGCGGTAAACTGAGTTCCTGCTTCAGGCGAATCTCCTTAGGGATGGTCTTTTCTATGAGTTCTTGAACTGAATCTACTTGCATCGCAGCAAGCATGGACTTGATCTCTTCTGGACTACTAGGGCCGATGTGGCGTACACTGAAATTCATACGGGACAATGAAATTATGCCGCAAATATAGGCTGAATGCTAGGTTTATACTCCTTTTGAATACAATGTTGAATAGTCTTCAAAAGCTAGCTAAAGCACTATCTTTGAATCCTGAAAAACACACAAATCTTGAGCTTTTCCTTTTCAATTATTTCTGGGACCATCTTGCTGCTTATCTCCTTGATTTACAGTGTAAATGTGCTCGCTCAAGATAAAATTATGACGCTTTCAGGAAAGTATTTGTACGTAAATATTACCGATGATTCAGGAGCCAATGTTTTTTTCGATGTTCAAAAAAAGAACGGAAAGACACGCAAAATCTCTCTGCACAAAGGAGAGCTTTTCTCTGTTCAAAAAGATGGAAAGGAAGAGAGCGTACTCTACGCCCAAGACCTGGATTTCGGCTATGATCTGAGTGAAGAGGATATACGCCACCTCATTTATGGGCAACATGACGCACGTGAAGGTTATAATGCGAATCCCTCCATGATTGGAGGGTTTGCGGTGGGGTTTGGGTCTTCGCTTTATTTGGGTTCGGGCTTGGTCCCTTTAACCATCCCATTTGCCTATAGCTTAGCCATGCAAATCCCGTATATCAAGATTAAGCAGAAGACAATCTCTGACCAGGCTTATACGTTGAATGACTATTACAAGGAAGGGTATAACAAGACGGCCCGGAGTAAGAAGATGATTCGCTCTTTCCTAGGATGCGCTACTGGCGTGGTTTTAGGCATGGGGATATCGGAATTAACACAATAGATGGGCATTTAGCCTTATCTTTGAAGTTCAAAAAAATTATAGCGATGTATCCTGAAGAACTCGTAATGCCTATGAAAAGTGAGCTCACCGCAGTGGGGTTCAAAGAACTAACTAGCCCAGCAGCTGTAGATTCCTTCATGGAAGAAAGCAATGGCAAGACCTCTATGGTCGTCATCAATTCTGTATGCGGATGCGCTGCAGGAACACTACGCCCGGGAGTGAAAGCTTCCCTTTCCAACGAAAAACTACCAACCATCCTAGCGACTTCCTTTGCAGGTTTCGATACAGATGCTGTAGCTCAAGTGAGAAAATACCTTTTGCCTTATCCTCCATCATCTCCATCTATCGGCTTCTTCAAGAACGGAGCCTTGGTGCACATGGTGGAACGTCATCACATAGAGGGCAGATCAGCTGACATGATTGCTGAGCACTTAAAGGCAGTGTATAATGAGTATTGTTGATTGTTGACTGGTTGTCGGTTGATAGTTGACAGGGCTACTGTACTAAAAAACTATTGCCCAAAAACTAGTGACTATTGCCTACTTCCGCGAAGCGAAGGTCACCCAATAACTTTAGGCACCTTGAAATAATACGTATCCTTAGATGGTGCGTTTTTCAATGCGTGAGCCTGCGAGACCATTCCCTTTACCTCATCTTCTCTGGTCCTTCCTGTCTCCTCCGTCATATGGATTAAAGGCTCTACACCTGCAGTGTCTATCTCCTCCAGCTTGTTGAATAAATCAAGCATGCGTTCCATATCTTCTTTGATTTGGATGCGTTCTTTTCCATTGAATTGGAGCTTCGCCAATGTGGAGAGCTTGTCAATAAGGCTGTCATCAATCTTCATAGCGCTCAAATTTACGGGATTGGCTCAATCCACGTTCTACTAACGGAGTATTAATCACTTCATATACCTTTTCCCTTAATGGAGATAAATCCAGCATATCCATTCCTGTCGTATAAATAGGCGGATGCACAATCACCTCACATGTACCAGGGCTAGCTTTTGACAAGAAGCGATAGGGATTAGCCATTCGCTCATGATTGTAGAGGAAAGTGATGGGAAGAATAGGCACTTGCTTGGTCAACGCCATTTTAAATGCTCCGTTCTTAAATCTCTTCAACTGCGGGCTGTCTTCAGGAATCATGCCTTCAGGGAAAATAGCCACAGCAATTCCTTCATCTAATGCTTCCATCGCTTCATCTAGGGAAACTCGGGCTTCCTTGGCATTTTCTCTGTTCACGCTGATGTCCATTCCTTTTCTGAAGAAAACACCCACCATGAGCCATTTGCGCAATTCGCTTTTACCCATAAACTTGAAATAATCAGTGAGGACTGGAAACATGAAAATAATGTCCAGATAGCTCTGATGATTGATGCAAGCGATATACGGATAGCAGTCCTTCAAGTGTTCCTTTCCATGAATTTTAAACCGCACGAAAAAGAGAGAACTGAGCACACGGCACCAAAGTACTTTCACTTTGAACGCCCTGGGGTGTCGCTCTTTCTTGTTCAAATTAAAATGCACGAAAGGATAGAAAATGACCCATACCACGAAGAACACTATCACCATATAGATCCTGTAGATGTACCAAAAAGGGGCTAAGAAATAGGGGCTAATTACTGTTTGTCTCATGGTCTATGCGTGAAAGTAGCAGTTAGGATTGACCTTATTCTAGAACTTTTGCTCAGAATCTTCGTAAAAGACATACTAGTAGGCATTGTTTTTACATGATATAAGTCCACCAAAACGATTCATTATGAGTATCAAAGAAGCATTTTTAAAATTAGAGACCTGGTTCAATGAGCAATTTGCTTGGTTCTTCACTAATGGCATGAAAGCCCAACAAGAACCTCACGAAAAGAGGTTATAGTTTAATGCACACGTTCTTCTCCTCAGTGAAGAAATGTAACGCATGATAGCCGCCTTCTCTTCCCACACCCGAGTCTTTCACACCGCCAAAAGGCGTTCTCAAGTCTCTTAGCAACCAGGTATTTATCCAGATAATACCTGCCTCAATACCATGTGCCATGCGATGAGCGCGTTTTAAATCGCTGGTCCATACACTGGATGCTAGTCCATACTTTGATGCATTAGCCAAGGCAAGGCCTTCTTGCTCTGTGTCAAAAGGCATGATGGTAACCACAGGTCCAAAGATCTCTTCCTGGTTGGTTCTACAGTCCATACTAAGGCCTTCTATAACTGTAGGAGCGATATACCATCCTTCTTTGAATTCTCCTTCCATGATTAGGCGAATACCTCCGCATAGTACTGAGCCTCCTTCTGACTTCGCCAAGTCAACATAGCCTAAAACTTTATTCATATGTGCTTCGCTCACCACTGCCCCCAGCTTGCTTTCAGATAAATGTGGCGGCCCCACTTTGAGGTTTTCCACCTTTTCCACGAAGTCTTTCTTAAATTGTTCGTAGAGTCCTTTTTGGACCAAAATCCTGCTTCCGCAAAGACATATTTGTCCTTGATTGGAAAAAGAAGCGCGCGTAACTGTGCTTAACATGTCGGCATAATCGCAATCATCAAAGATGACCGTGGCATTCTTTCCTCCCAATTCAAGAGATAGTTTTTTGAATCGCGGAGCTGCTGATTTCGCAATGGCTGCTCCAGTGCTCGTGCCTCCAGTGAAACTGATAGCTTGAATTTCAGGATGTTCTACTATTGCTCTACCTGCCTTAGCTCCTAGGCCATGAATGATGTTCAGAACCCCTGCTGGCAAGCCCACTTCTTGACAAATCTCGCCTAAAAGAAAGGCTGTATAAGGCGTCACTTCTGAAGGTTTAGCCAAGACACAATTACCTGAGGCCAGAGCAGGTGCAATCTTCCAAGTGAAGAGATAGAGCGGTAAATTCCATGGAGAGATACAAGCCACAACGCCTAAAGGGCTTCTGTGGCTGTAGTTTATGGCATCGTCATCGGATTGATAGGAGGCGTTCTCATCATGCAGAATAGCCGAAGCGAAGAAGCGCATATTGGCCGAAGCCCTTGGTATATCAACCTCTGCGGCTAGTTTCACCGGTTTTCCATTGTCTTTGGACTCGGCCAGTGCCAGTTCTTCAGCCCTTTCTTGGATGCGATCTGCAATGGCAAGCATATAGTTCGATCTTTCCCTCATGGATAAAGCTTTCCAAAGAGGCAATGCATTTTTTGCGGCTTGAATGGCCAATTCTACATCCTCTTGATCCGAATCAGGGATGTGGGAATAGATTTTTCCTGTAGCTGGTTCGTAATTATCGAGGTAATTTCCACTTACAGGAGCCGTGGATCGCCCATTTATATAATTGCTAATCTTCTTCATTGACATGGTCCAAAGGTAGTTCATAGCCTGATTTATAGGCCTAACAGCATTCCCATAATCGCAATTTTGATTTGACAGTCGGTTGAATTACGCATTGTTCATACACAGGATAGATGATATATTTGTGGTGTACTACAAACGGACCCGTTCCCAATATGAAGAAAGCATATCAGTTCCTCGGCCTAGCCATACTCGTGGCCATGTCCTTATCCTCTTGTTATAACGAGGACAACAAGATTGCACTAAGCTGTAACGATGGTGTCTTGAACCAAGGCGAAGAATTTGTTGATTGCGGTGGTCCTAATTGCGACCCCTGTCCTCCTAGCTGTTTTAATGGCGTGCTAGACTTCGTAGATGGATGGCAAGAAGTAGGAATTGACTGCGGAGGACCGTGTGAAGAAGAAGGTTTCTTCTGCTGTGAGAACGGAATCCAAGACACAAATCCTTTCGATCCTACCTTGAGCGAGAACTGGGTAGATTGTAAATTGGATGGTCTAGCTCCTGGTGAGGTGGGATCCAATAGCGAATGTCCTATATGTGAGACCTGCACGAATGGTATCCATGATGACGGAGAAACTATGATGTACGCAGGGAATCTTATTGATGTGGTAGACTGCGATGATAACCCATCTACATCATGTCCTCCATGTTCACAGCTTTGCAATGACGGCCTCTTAAACGGGTTTGAAGAATGGTGTGGAATTGATTGTGGTGGTGTATGTCTTTCTTGTCAATTCGCTGCACAGTGTAATAACGGCATCCAAGATGTTTATCCGAATGACCCAGGAAGAAGCGAAGAAGGGGTTGATTGTGGCGGATGTGCATGTGCTCCTTGCTCTGAGCTTTGTATGGACGGAATCTTGAACGGAACAGAAGAAGCTCCTGATTGCGGAGGTGATTTCTGCCCTGCATGTAATGATCCTATCCTATGCGGAGATGGTGTTCAGAATGGCTATGAAACAGGTATAGATTGTTATGATGGTGCTGATGGCGCCTCTGGTTGCCCTCCATGTCAAGATTTATGTTTCGATACCATATTGAATGGTGTGGAGACGGATACTGATTGTGGTGGTCCTGATTGCCCTGCATGTGCTAATGATATTGAATATATGAGTTATGAGGTCAATGGGGTGCTATATGAAAGTAGAATAGGTACCATAATCTCTACCCGAGTACCTGGTACTATTGCTATTGCAGATGAGATTACGTTCTCAGGAGGTTCAGCTCATAATATTTCGTTCACCATTAAGGATAATAACGTGATTCCCATGAGTTTCAGTACAGGTGAATTCATTTTGAACAATACAGATTTGACTGCCTTTAACAATTGTACTTTCATAGATAACGACTTATCTACTTATCAGTCTGTTACGGATCCTATAGGCATCACTGTAAATATCACCAGTATCCAATACCTGGCCCCTCCTCCTCTTCCAGCTGTGAATAACAATGCTATCGAAGGAACTTTTGAGGGGCGGGTATATGCATTAGGGCTAGGTACATTGAACATCACCAATGGTGTGTTCAGGGTATTGATGCAAAACTAAAAAGTCAGAAATATTCAGGCCTTAGCAGGAGGGGCGATACAGACTACAATCTCCCCTTTGGGTGGATGTTCAGTGTAATGGGCGATGAGCTCTGCTGCATTTCCAGGACGGTGTTCTTCATAGATTTTGCTGATTTCCCGGCTTACGCTAATTCGCCTATCTGCTCCCAGATGAGTTTCTATTTCCCCCAACAGCTTTAAGAGGCGATGAGGAGATTCATAGAAGATGATGGTACGTTCTTCCTCTATCAAGGATAACATGCGTTTCTGACGGCCTTTTTTGTGAGGTAAAAAACCTTCAAAAAGGAATCTATCCGTGGGGAATCCTGAACAAACTAGGGCTGGAATAACGGCTGTGGCTCCGGGAAGGCATTGAACTTCTAATCCTGCTTCTTTACAGGCTCTGACTAAGAGAAATGCTGCATCAGAGATACCCGGTGTTCCGGCATCAGAGATCAAAGCGATCTCCTTTCCCATAGAAATCTCCATCACCAAGCGCTCAACCATACTGTGCTCATTATGCTGATGAAAAGGCTTCATAGGTGTTTCTATCTCAAAGTGCTTGAGCAGCTTTCCTGAGACACGGCTATCCTCTACCAAGATAAGCTCAGCAGCCTTAAGCACCTCAACGGCCCTGAAGGTCATGTCTCCTAGATTTCCAATAGGTGTGGGAACGAGATACAGCATCAGTAACTCTCACTTAAGTGGGTTAGCAAGCGAAAGATGTCAGGATATTCCTCGAAAGTCAGGTTCTCATACACATCGAAGATGTCATGGTACGCTGAGCTTCCCCCCAAAGCGTATATGAATACTGCGGGAACACCAGCCTCTGCAAAATAATAATGGTCGCTGTTCGCTGATTGGCTGCGCTGGCCCACCTTAGGAAGATAGCCCTGGGTATCATTCTCCTTTTGAAGGATCTTCATGACCTTGGGATTCTCTTTTCCATTGACCACCATAATTCCTTCGACACCTGATCCCATGAGATCCAGGTTTACAAGCAGCCTAATTGCTTTCAAGTCAATGCTCGGATGATCCACGAAATATTTGGACCCCACTAGGCCTGCTTCTTCTCCTGCAAATGCGATGAATACCATAGTGCATGGCTGAGGATTCTCTGCATAATACTTGGCTAGACTTAGCATGACCGAGACGCCTGAAGCATTGTCATTGGCCCCTAAAAACGTTGCTTCTTCACCCATCATTCCCAGGTGGTCATAATGCGCAGTGAATACCATGAAGGAATCAGGATACTGAGTTCCTTCTACTTTGGCAATGACATTATCTGCAAGAAAATCCTTACGAAGATCCGCTTCTATATCCATCGCGATGAAGGCATTGTCCACGATGTAGCCATTATTCATTTCAAGTACAGGAAATCCACGCTGCTCATCTGCCACTGACCAGGCGAGTTTCTCATCACTCATCCATATGACTGGAACTATGCTGGAGAACATCTCCTTGATTTGTCGTGCTCGCTCTTTTATATCCTCTTCTTCCACCGCATTCATATCTAGAACCAAGATGCAATCAGCGCATTGTTCTTTGAATAGCATGGGATTGGGAATGGCCCTAAGGTTATTCCCATCGTAGACCTTGGCGCGATAAAGCCCTTGATGGCTAGGGCTGGCGGGGTCTACCAGATAGTCCTTTCCAGGCATTAGGACCATGTCCTCTACCTTCACTTCTACTGCTCCCGGAAAGACATTCACCTGCTGTGTGAAGGGCTGAAAATAGCCTTCCCCCAATGGGTTCAATCCCGCTTCTTTATAACTCGAAGCAATGTATGCTGCGGCCTGAGCTAAGCCATTTCCCACATAGCCTCTTCCTTTCATATCTGCTGAGGAGAGCATGGCCGCCTTCTCACGAACATAGCTTATGTCTTGTGCCTTTACCAGAACGCAAAGAGAACTTAGGACGAGGAGGACGAGTATTTTTCTCATTGAAATTTACGTTCTACGATATTGATCAATTGATCCATGAGCTCGGGTGAATTATCCCAACGGTTCGAAGCAGCACTCTTGATCAAGCTCAAGGCCTGATCCATGTTTTCAGCTTCATCTACTTGCGCTAAGATACGGTCAAGACCCTTGTCATCGCCAGGGGCAAGCACACGCCCTAATCCCAGGCGTTGATTCAGATTCAATTCTTTCTTGATGTTGAGCACTGGTCTCTGCTCCATCTTCTCGGCATAGCTCATGTTAGCCTTCTCTGCATTTCTCTCATTTACCAGAGCAGGCTCTTTCGCTTTCACCTTTTTAGGCTCCACCACCACTTTATCCTCCTCACTCTTGACTGCAGCAATAAGCTCCGTCACTCCAACATCTTCATTGCTTTTGCCTTTCTCCTTGCTATTGTCATTGACATTGTCTTCTACCATAACCTTGCTAATTTCTTCAATACTATCAATAAGAGAAATCTGATTCGTGCTAGCTGCAGAAATGACAACTTCAGGTTCTTTGACCTGAGGAATTTCGGGGAGTTCCTTCTCCTCTTCCATGATGGGTTCATTAGGTTCAATGCGCTTGATGGGCTCTGGGACAGTGACTATATGCTCTTGAACTACAGCAGGAAAATCTTCCATTCTCAACCGCTCCATGCCTTTATAACGGATTACTATGATACGCTCTTCGAGCTCGCGTATATCGTCAAGAAGATCGTCCAAGGCAGCCAGGCTGGTCTTTCCTGTCTCCATGCCTCTGGTTTTTTCCTTGATCCTTTCCGTGAGATCCGTAGTGCTGATGAATGCTTTATCGGCTGTCATGTGCTTATCGCTTAAGGGCGTCCAAATTTCTATATTTTTGGGCAGCAGCCCACATATGGGGTTCAACGCTGCATGTTCCAAGATAATACTACAAAAAGAAGGCCTAAAAAAGGATGGGTGGAAGTCATCTGCGGAAGCATGTTCTCAGGTAAGACTGAAGAACTGATTCGCAGGCTGCGCAGATCCCAGATTGCAGGCCAAAATGTCGAGATCTTCAAGCCTAAACTAGACACGCGCTATGATGCAGTGCAGGTGGTGAGCCATGATAAAAATGCCATTCCCTCCATGCCTGTAGCGCATTCCAGAGATATTCTGCTCAATATTCATGAGTTCGATGTGGTAGGTGTAGATGAAGCTCAATTCTTCGATGATCAATTGCCTGATGTCTGCGATGCGCTCGCTAATCAAGGCATACGTGTTATCGTAGCAGGCCTTGATATGGACTTTTCTGGAAAGCCTTTTGGGCCCATTCCTGCCTTGCTAGCCCGTGCCGAATTCGTGACCAAGGTGCATGCGATATGCATGTCATGTGGGGATCTAGCTGTGTATTCCTATCGCAAAAAAGAGAGCGATGAGCTGGTATTGCTCGGAGAATCTGAAGAATATGTGCCGCTGTGTCGCTCCTGCTATAGGGAGGCACGCGTAACGAAGGAACCCGAAAAATCATGAGGTATCAGCTCCAAGAAGTAGCGAAAATCCTAAGCGCAGAGCTTCAGGGTGCTGACCACATAATCCGTGATGTCATCACAGACAGCCGCAGAATAACGGGCCCTGATCAGAGCTTGTTCATCGCTATTAAAGGAGAACGTTTTGACGGACATGATTTTCTTGAAGCTGCCTATGAGGGCGGAATCCGAAGTTTCTTGGTTCAAGAAAAAGTAACCCTCCCCGCTGATTGTTCTGTCATTCATGTTGCTGATAGTTTGAAGGCCTTACACGATTGGGCAGCTCATCATAGATCCTTATTCAGCTATCCGGTTATAGGAATTACGGGCAGTTACGGGAAGACCTCCGTGAAAGAACGACTTGCGAGTTTATTAGGCTCGCACTGCTCGATTATACGATCTCCGCGCAGTTATAATTCTCAGGTGGGCGTTCCTTTATCAGTGCTCGGAATGGAGCAAGGACATGAGCTAGCCATCTTCGAAGCGGGTATTTCAGAACCTGGAGAGATGAAAAATCTGGCCCGCATCATCAGGCCTGACATTGGGATTTTCACAGGGCTGGGAGAAGCACACCATGAGCATTTCAGCAGTCATGAAGAACATCTGAACGAAAAATTACTGCTGTTCCAAGGCGCTCAAATGCTCGTATATGAATTAGGAGAAGATGAGGAGTTGATCCGAGCCTTTGCCCATGAACAAAGCATTCAGACCTATTCATGGGGGCACACAGGAAAAGAAGACCTTCATATTCTCAGTCATACCGAACAGGGAGACACGCAGGAATTAAGCTATTGCACAGGAGGAAAATCATTTAGCCTGACGATGCCCTTGACCAAAGGGAATTATTTTGCCAATGAGATGCATTGCTTAGCAGCGCTCTATGCCTTGGGCGAAAAACAGGAAGTGATAAAAGCCGCGTTCAAGAAAGTGGGCACCGGCAGCCACATCTTGGAACATACACGCAGTCATACAGGTTCCGTGCTTCTTACTCAAACGGGATTATTAGATGCTGCGCAATTGTCCCTTGCCATAGCCCAATTAACCCTGACAGGTCATGAAAGCGAGAAGATCATTCTACTCATAGAAACAGAAGCTCCACTAGCCAATAGCCATCGCATAGATTCCCTAGCCCGTGTGTTGGAAGCGGGAAGAACATCAGGAACTCAGGTCATTTGCCTTGGAAAAGGAATGAAGCCATTATCTGAAAAACTGGGCGAAAACGCTCTTTTTCTGTCCAATTCTGATGAATTTCATGCTTTTTTGGCCAAAAACAGCCTAAAAGGAGATTTGCTCATCTCAGGTTCTTGGAGCCCATTTTTCATGTCAGTGCGCTCTTTACTTCAGGGTCAAGGACATCATACCCGCGTAACCATAGACATGGAAGCTGTGGTGCATAACCTAAATGTCTTCAGAGAAGCCTTGGGCCCTGACGTGAAGGTGATGGCCATGGTCAAAGCATCAGCCTATGGATCAGGAGATACTGAACTGGCCCGATTGCTTGAGTTTCACCGCATAGACCATCTAGGAGTAGCCTATGCCGATGAGGGAATTCACCTGCGCAGACAAGGGATCCGAAGTCCCATAATGGTGATGAACAGCTCCCTAAATGAGCTAGAACGCATGCTGAATCATGAGCTAGAACCAGTGATATACAGCGCTTCTATGTTGCAAGAACTGCTGAGCTTAAAGACCGAAAAACGAATTGGGATTCACTTGGAGTTCGATACAGGAATGCATCGCTTAGGAATTTCAGAAGAAGAAGCTGAGGCATGTCTGGATCTGATAGCCAAACAATCCAAGGTGGAATTGATCTCCGTGTTTAGTCATCTCCTAGCCAGTGATGATTCTAGCAAGGAAGAATGGACTAAAAAACAGTTAGATTCCTTTGACCGAATTAAAGAGATGATCACATCTCGTTCCTTGAAACGGCCCATGTATCACATTCTGAATACCTCTGGAATTTTGCGTTATCCCGCGTATCGCATGGATATGGTGAGGCTAGGAATAGGATTGTATGGGCATGAACCTCATCGCGGATTAGCCCAAAAACTCTCGCCTATTCTCAGATGGGACACTGAGATCAGGCAAGTGAAAACCGTAAAAAAAGGCGAGACAATAGGTTATGGAGGAAATTTCATAGTAGAGAAAGACATGAAGATTGCCATACTGCCGCTGGGCTATGCAGATGGAATTCATCGCAGCCTCGGACATGGAAAAGGAAAGGTCTTTATTCAGGGAAAATCATGCCCAACGGTAGGATCCATTTGTATGGACATGTGCATGGTAGATTTGAAAAATCTGACGTTCGGCCCTGGGGAGCCTGTAGAGATTATAGGCCCAAACCAAAGCATAGAGGAATTGGCCGAAAGCCTTGGCACCATTGCCTATGAGGTCTTAACCAGCATACCGACTCGTGTTAAAAGAACCTACGTAAACGGCTGAAAACTAGGTCTTTCATCCATGTATTTCTATGGGTTGACAAGTCAAAATATTGCCCCGTTATTACTAGCTGAGATTTTTACTCAGGTAGATTAACTACAACAATCTGTTACGAGAACCCGATCAAACGAGATTGGGTTCTCTTTTTTTATGGGGTTATGTTTTGTGTTTTGATGGAGTTTTTAGAGATAGACACCCTCCCACGCAAACCCTTATCCCTGCGAGGGATCTAGGCGCAACACTAATTCTTCTCTGCGCACTCTGTGATACCTCTGTGTCTTTGCGGTTAGAACCCTCAAATATTCTTGAATTTTAAATCCATAGCACGTCTAGACATCGCTCAGTGCAGGTCTTGAATCCTCAAATCCTTGAATCTCAAATCTCTATCCCCACGCACACCCTTAATCCCTACGAGGGATCTACGCGCTGGAACTATTGCCCATTGCCTAATGACTAGTGACCAATGCCTTTGAATCTTAAATAGAAAAAGGCCTCTCACTTTTGAGAAGCCTTTTTCAAACCAAAACCAAACAACCAATTAGACGTTGGTCAACCTGCGGGTGACTTTGCTCAAGAGCAAGTACATGGCAGGCACAATGACCAACGTTAAGAATGTAGCAAATGTTAGGCCAAAAATGATGGTCCAGCTCATGGGACCCCAAAAAACTACGTTATCTCCACCCACATAGATTCCTGGATCAAGTTTGGTCATAAGCCCAATGAAGTCAATATTCAACCCCACGGCAAGTGGCACAAGCCCTAGAACTGTAGTGATAGCTGTCAATAGCACGGGTCTCAGACGTTTTTTTCCTGCCTCAACCACCGCCTCGAACATGTCATTTTTACCCAACATGACTTCTTCATCTATGCCCAACTTTTCTTTCTTACGCGCTTCCAAGAGCTTCGTGTAGTCAATCAATACGATGGCATTATTCACCACGACTCCCGCTAAGGATATAATCCCAATCATGGTCATGATGATGATGAAATCCATTTGGAAAATCACGAGCCCTAGCAATACTCCTATCAAACTCAAGACCACTGAAGTCATGATAATAAGTGGTGTTGTAGCTGAGTTGAATTGCGCGATGATGATCAAGAGGATCATGAATACGGCAATCAAAAGAGCATTGGTCAAGAAGCCCATTTCCTTCGCTTGCTCTTCTTGCTGACCTGTGAATTTATAGGTCACTCCTTCAGGCATTTCATAGCCCACGAGAATTTCCTTGATCTTGCCCACGACTTCCGTTGGGTTATATTCTGTGGTGACATTGGAATACAGCGTCACTACACGATCCAGATCAATACGCTTCACGGCCGAGAAGGTGCTGCTCTTCTCCTTATGCGCCACGGCTGATAAAGGAATCTGCACGATTTTACCATTGCTTTGATTACGGAAGGTGATGCGCTGATCCATCAAGGCATCAGCATCATAGGCATAGTCCCTAGAGAAACGGAGCATGATGGGATAATCATCTTCTCCTTCCTTATAGCTAGAAATCTCCTTTCCGAAGAGGGCAGTGCGCATAGCGTCTCCTATCTGAGAAGTGGACACATTAAGCCTTCGCGCTTTATCTCTGTCTATTACGATAGGCAGTTCAGGCTTTCCGGTTTCTACATCGAGCTTTAATTCCTCTATTCCGGGGATAAATGCATCGTTAATGTATTGGCGTAATGCATCTCCCTCGGCTAAAAGCTGCTCATAATCTTCTCCTGCTAATTCTATGTTCACGGCAGCACCTTGAGGTGGCCCATCAGCATTCTTGGTCACGGTAATGCGCACACCCGGAATATCTTCAATAGACTTTCGCATTTCCTCTAGGACGTCATTGGTACCTATGCCCATGCGATCAGCAAATTTCAAGAAGCTAATCTGAATCCTTCCTTTATGAGGAGTATCCCCGAAGGAAGGGCCTTGAGCTGGATCGCTAGTACCTGATCCCACTTGCGCAATAACAGAACTCACGATGTCAGATTTCTTGATTTCCTTGCCCTTATAGACAAGTGGCTCACCATCTATAGAAGCAGGCTGCTCTAGATCTTTCAAGACCAATTCCTCCACGTGCTTGGTTAGGTCATTGGTCTTCTCTATATCTGTTCCAATGGGTGTTTCTATGTAAACATTCAAGTACTGTGGTTCATTCTCAGGAAAGAAAAGCACCTGTGGCGCGAAGACTCCTACCACTGCGAAAGAGAAAATCAGCAATCCGAACATCCCAATGACCAATCTCACAGGCTTTCTTCCGGCAAGGATATTTCTCAGGAATCTCTCGTAGAAATTCTCCAGCTTAGCCATGATGACATTCTGGAAATAATCAGAGGCGGGGGCCAATGCAAAGCGATAGACATATAAAAAGACCAGAATAATTAGGGTCAGGTTTCCTTTCAGAATATCTCCCATCAGATAGAATAAAATCAAGGAAACTAAGAGAATCAAACTAGGTCTCCATAATTGCGCAAAACCCACATTTCCAGTCACGAAAAGGAATCTTGACAAGACAATGAACATGGCAAGCAAGAATGGAATGAAGGATAAGAATGTCATGAATCCTCCCCCATCCAAGGCCATAGCCGAGAGCAAAATAGAAACGATAAATAGGACAATAATCCTAATCCTCGCTTTACGGCTCATCTCAAATTCATTCTCCTTCAACTTCATGTACATGGCAGTCAATACAGGATTGATAACCAAGGCCACGAAGAGGGATGAACTCAATACAATAATCAAGGTGATAGGAAGATACTTCATAAACTCTCCCATGATTCCCGGCCATATAGCGAGCGGAATAAATGCTGCCAGCGTAGTTGCAGTAGAAGCGATAATAGGCCATGCGACCTCACCCACTCCTTCTTTAGCCGCATCTATGGGCTTCTTTCCTTCATCCATGAGTCGGTAGATATTCTCTACCACCACGATTCCATTATCCACGAGCATTCCCAGTGCAAGCACTAGGGAGAACAGCACCATGGTATTCAGGGTCACGCCCATCACATTCAGGATGAAGAAGGAAAGCAACATGGACAGTGGTATGGCCACTCCCACGAACAAGGCATTACGTAATCCAAGGAAAAAGAGCAAGACCAAGACCACCAGGATCACCCCGAAGATGATGGAGTTCACTAATTCATCAAGCTGAGTCTGTGTCTGATCAGACTGATCACCAGTGATGGAAATCTCTAGGTTATCAGGCAAATAATGCTCTTGGGCTTCAGCGATAATTTCTTGAATGGTAGCTGAGGCTTGAAGCAAGTTCGTTCCTCCGCGCTTAATCACATCAAGCATGACCACAGGCTGACCGTATTCACGGGCATAGCTCTGTTTTTCCTCTTCTTCAAAGGTCACTGTAGCTATGTCTCGCAGATAAACAATGTTGTTATTCTCCTGCTTTACAATGACGTCTTCTATGTCAGAGATGCTTTGGAATTCACCTTTCACACTCACCGTTCTTCTGAAATCATCTACCAATAATTCACCTCCTGAGATGGTCACATTTTCTTGCTGAATGGCTTGGGCAATATCATGGAAGCCCAGCTTCACGGCTTCCATCTTAGGCATATCGACATGGATGCGCACTTCCTTGTCCATCATACCGCGTATGTCCACTTTATTGACCTCAGGGACATCCTCTATTTTATCTTCCAAATACTCAGCGTACTCCTTCAATTGTTCCATGGAGAACTCACCAGAAAGGTTGATATTCATGATGGGAACCATCTCAGAGAAATTCATCTCAAAGATGTTAGGGTCAGCAGGAAGGTCCTTAGGGAAATCAGGGTCGGCCTTGGTGATGTCTACCTTGTCTTTGACTTTCCTCAAGGCCACATCTACAGGCACCGAGAAATCAAAAAGAATACGCACAGAGGAGAATCCCTGAACTGAAGTTGAGGTAATCTCATCTACTCCTGTGATGGACTTAAGCTCCTTTTCCAATGGACGTGTGATGAGCTTTTCAATGTCAGATGGAGAGTTTCCAGGATAGGGTGTGCTGACATAAATCTCAGGCATCACAATCTCAGGAAAGGCCTCCTTAGGCATAGAATTATAGGAAATCACACCCGCCAAAACTATGATGAAGGTGACCAGCATCACGGTAATCCGGTTGCTAACAGAAGCATTGGTTAGACCAAAGGTCTTCGTAGTCTTGTTACTCATAACGTCTTGCTTTTAATGGGGTTCAAGAAGTTCTCACACGTTGGCCATCTCTAACGCTCTTCGCGCCTTCGCTGATCACCTGTGTGTCCTTCTCTAATCCTTCCAATATCTCTGTCTTTCCTTCGTATTCGAATCCTGTTTTTACCAGCACTCTCTTGGCAAACGTCTTTCCTTCTTTCTCATCCAAAACGAAGACGAAATCCTTTCCTGATGGGGTCTGCATGATCACCGAGCTAGGAAGTACAATGGCTGCCTCATCTCCATAATCGTTAATCTTCATGTGTGCCATTTGGTTCGGGCGTAGATCGGTATCGCCAACAGGCAAATCCACTCGAATCTTGAAAGATCTATTCTCCGGGTTGATGTATTTAGACACTTCAGAGATGGTGCTTTCTAAGGTTTTATTCAGTCCAGGAAGTTCCACTTGAACAGGAGATCCCTGCCTCACCGCTTGAAGGTGCTGCTCAGAGACATCGCTCTTGATGTACATCTTCTCTGTATTCACGACACGAGCAATAGGCATTTGGGGGTTTCCCATTTCGCCCTGCTTAGGAAAAATCGCATCCACTACTCCACTAAATGGAGCGCGCACTTGAGCTTTTCCTAGCTGACTGTTTAGTGTGGAAATAGAGGATTCTAGACTTTCTTTTTGCGTTTTCGCTTGCAGGTATTGCATCTCAGAACCTATCTTCTGTTCCCAAAGGCGGGACTGCTTTTCATAGGCTGTATTTGCCATTTCATACAAAGTCTGAACTTCTCTGATTTGATCTTGGACAATCTTATTATCAAGCTGCGCTATCACTTGTCCTTGGCTCACCTTCTGTCCTTCACTCACGAGAATCTTTGTGACTAGACCCATAGTTTCAGGATACAGCAACACATTTTTGTCGGTCTTTACTTCTCCGTAGATTTCAAAATAATGCTCGAAAGGCTGTGTTGTTGTAGTTAGCGTGGCTACCAGCGTCAAGCTGCTTTCAAAGTTCTCATCGCTCTCAGCCACTTGCTTGTTTATCTGAGTGATGCGATCATTGTGCTCATCGACAAGGCCTCTGAGTGAATCTCGCTCGCTTATAAGTTTATCAAGTTCCGTCTCTGGCGCTTGGCAAGAGGCAAGAAAAATAACGAGGATCGTAAGGATAGATATATGGATTCTCATACTAGGGTCTTAAAGGGTGTTATAGGCTTTTTGGAATGCGGTAAGGGCGTTGAGCAGATTCAGAGAAGCTTGGATTTTTCTTCCTTGCGCTTGAATGAATTGATTCTCCATTTCGTTGAGCTCGAAACTGCTGTTGACTCCTTCTTGATATTTAATTCGTGTTCGATCTCTGATCGTTTGAGCAAGGCTCATATTCTCAGTTTCGGTTTCGTAGTGTTGAATGGCGAACATGTAATCAGACCTAGCCCGCTCTGCAGAAAGCTCAAGTCCTGACTCGGCCTGCTCGCGCATGAGCACAGCTTCTTTCACTCCTATTTCCTTCTGCACTACCTGATGATGTTTCATGCCGCTAGAGAAGATTGGCAAAGAGAAATTCAACCCCCATACTGTGCTTGGGAACCACTCTTGATCGGTTTCGAAGAAATTAAACTCGTTACGCTGTGCTTGTTTCTGATAGTTGAAAAAACCATTCAAACTTGGCCAATAATGACTTTTCTGTTCTTTCAAACGAAGGTTTTGAAGCATCACATTCGCATCAGATAATTGCATGTCTGGGTGTAAGCTCAGGTCAGGATCTGCAGTGGCTAGGAGTGCATTTGTAGAAGGGTCAGTAGTCAAAGACGCAAGGTTGTCAGTCAAGGTCAATTCTTGTTCTAATGGAAGCCCGATTTGGAAATTGAGCAATTGCTTGGTCAATGATTCTTGACGCTCTGAGTTCTGGATTTGACTTTTCAAAGTGTTCAACGTGAGGCGCATTTGCATCACATCTTGCTCCTCTATGAATCCCTCGGCATACATGGCATCCATGTCCTTGAGCATAGCGTCCAAGGTGATGGCACTTTCTCTGAGCACGCTGGTATTCTGAGCTGAAAGCAAGGCGGTGTAATAGGCTTGAGCCACAGACTCTTTCACATCCAAATCTTTTCTGACTTTCTGAATCTTGCTGAATTCCACGTAGCTTTTAGCAGCTTGTAGACCTATTAGATAAGAACCGTTGAAGAGCAATTGGGAGAGTGATGCACCGGCCGAAGCCGTGTAATTTGTTCCGAATTGCGCTGGGATGAATCCTGGAGTTCCTCCACTTCCATCAGGAACTAAGTCTTCTGCGATTAAGACACTATACACCGCAGGGCTGATGAAGTCAGGCAGAACAGTGGTGGGTACATTCAAGAAATTTTGAAAACTCGCGGAAGCATTCACTTGAGGCAATCCTATGGCTAATGTCTCCTTTACTACACGTTCTGCTTTCTCTAGTGCAAGCGCTGACAACTGCGCATCTCTATTCATGATCAAAGCCTTTTCTTTCGCTTCGGCAAGGCTCAAACTCATAGGTTGGGCACTGAAAACTTGGGCTGAGAAAAGGGCGATGATCAGACTGATCTTTCTCATAAGGTTATGGTGTTAGAACTCTTCAACTTCTTTTTAAGATAGGTAGCACCTTTCATGCTGGCGACTCCTAGAATGTGGTAGCGGAACATGGTAGAATAGACTTCATTGAAGCTGATTTCCGTAGGCGGAAAAAGCTCAGCATTGAAGACGACATCAATTTTGGTCATATAAATCTTGGCAATAACCTCGGCATTAAGATCCTCTCTGTACAATCCTTCTGACATTCCTTTTTTCAAGTTCTCTACTGTGCATTTATAGATATGCTCTTCATGAGACTTCTTAGCCTTATGGAACGCTTCAGCGTGATATTTCTCTAAGTCATAATGGATGGAAGGATGCATCTCATTCAGCATGCCTGAGATAAAGAGTCCTATCTCGAACATCTCATCGATAGCATTCAAGTTCTTAGCGCAGATAACAGAGACGGCACATTCCTCCGTATTGAATTGCATAGCCAGACTTCTTTCCACTAACTCGTTCTTGTCCTTCACATAATTATATATGGTTTTCTTGGACATGCCCAAGTGACGGGCTAGGTCATCCATGGTCATCGATTTAATGCCATATTTCAGAAAAGCCTGAAGGGCTTGTCCAATGAATATTTTCTCTTTTTCTTTCATTCGGGCCGCAAAAGTAGGAAGCTTTCGGCCCAAAGGAAACGTTTTGCGTAATAAATGTTTCCTACCTCTACATGAACGGCAGCCTAAATGGCTCCGTGGTCATTGAAAAGAGTACATGGTCAAGGTACGAGCACCGTTCATGAGAATGAGGTCCCTGGACCCGTCACCATTGATATCACTGAGTACTGCGGGACCTCTTCCCATAATAGGGAAGCCTGGTAAAGGGCTCAGTGTATGGTCAAGTAAGACCGCAGAATTCATGTTAGGATCCCAGATAAGAACGTGCTTAGGCAGGGCCTGAAGACGCATAGAGTCAAGATCCGATTCGAATTTCATTTCATCAGAGCGATCATCCATGACCATGACTTCCTTGCCTGAAACTGCGAGCCAAGCTGATTCTGTCCAAGGCTGTAAATCATGAATTCCTGCCTTTACTTCTCTGTCTCCTCCCCCCACATTCAGTTCTCTGAGCGATCCATCCTTGCTTGCATATCGGATCCGAGTATCGCCTATGCTTTTCCCTTTATGGATGGTATACTCACCGCTATCATAGCCGCTAATTACACTGCTAGCACGATGTCTCAGTTTTCCGTTGCGTTCTAGGAAAAACACTTCCCCTTTAGCCGTCATACAGGTGATGTAATCCTTGTTCCCTATGGTGAAATGCTCTTGAATTCCCTTCACTTGATCATCCTTGAGCTGCACGAATTCCCATCCTTCTACTCGTTTTCCTACCCCATTATAGTTGAGTATTTTTCCATCCTCGGTTCCTATCAGTATGCGGTACTTTCTGTTTTTCTCATAATCCATTGCACTCGCTTGAGCACTTGCTTTAGCAACCAACTTTATGGGAAAGCCCGTGACGGTAATTCCGTTTCTATCGAGCAAATGAATCTCATTGTCCGTGTTGAAAAGCATTTGCAATTTTCCATTCCTGAGAATATCAACCTGCGTGACTTCAGATCGAATTTCTCCTTCCAAGGCCTTTTTCCAAAGGACTTTACCTGTATTAGAAATCAAGTAGAGCTGATGAGAAGCATCCTGTACTGCTATTTCCATGAGCGAGGTGTAGTGATTCCTGACCAATTTAGGTCCCCATACTAGATTCGTATCCAAGTCCATTTCCCAGATAGAACTTGTTTCCTTCTTCCGTTCTGGATTGTATTTCAAGAAAAGATTCATGTGAAAGAGTCCCTTGCTTGACGGTTCGAATTGAATGATAAGCGCTTGGAACTTCTGCAACTGTTCAGGATCTGTCAAAAACTGCACAGGAAGTTCTCCCACTAAAGAGCGCTCTAATATTCCTTCACAGCTTGCAAGATTCAAGTAATGATGATAGGCGCTGTTACTGCTCACATCATCTAGTAGATCTTGGAAATGAGAATCCTTGGCTAAGGTTCTATCTGTCAAAATACGATCAAGAATATCTTTCAAATCTCCAATGTCCATGGTGATTATCGCCATGTCTTTAACCACTGCTATGTGCAGCTCTTCTCCCATTCCTGATTCAGCAATAAGCGCTAGGTCGAAGAGCGCTGGATCCGCAATGAAGAGGTCCAATCCTCTGAACTCAGAATCCTTATACAAGTTCTTTTTCAGCTGATCCAGAGCGGCTGGGCCATCCACAAGAGGATAAAGAAGAAAGGAAGCCCTTGCACCATCACAGCGCGAGATGACATAGCCTTTACTCGGATCCAGATCTAGCGGTTTTGGCTCTGGCTCATTCGGACGGCTCTGGCCTCTCATCACATATTCAATGCTGTTATCGGGAAGAAATTCCAAAAAATTATCCAAGGCTACGGCCTGGTATGGTGCATACTTAGCCAAGGAATGACCTGCAGAATCAGAGACTTGAATTAAGCCAATAGTCTGTACTCCATTTGTCTTGACGGAGAGATCACAGAGCGACCAGGCGCCTAACTTCTCCTGTATGGCCAGATCAGCCTTCAAGAATTCTGTAGAAGCATCAGGAATCACTTCATGATTTATGTAGAGGAAGGCCAACGAAGAGGCCGCTTTCGTTTTAAGAATAGCATTGAATCCTGAATCTTTCAAGAGCCCTTTGCCCTCCATTCGACTTGCTTTTTCAAGGAGCAATTGAGCGCTAGAGAAGTGCATGACTTGCTCATTCACCTTCATGAAATATCCTTGACCTTCTTTGGAAAAACGAAAGAACTCTTCTCCATTATACGCTGAATTTCCCTCGTCCTTGAATCCTCTATGTATGAAAAAAGAACGCAAGGATGCCTCTGGAATCTCAGTTCCCAGTGTGAATAGCCAATCGCTTTTCTGAGCTCCCGAAGGATGCCGTGAAATGATAATGCCTTGAGGACCTAAGGCTCTTCCTAATTGTGAAAGCAAACTATCTAGCCCAGCGATAGCAGGGAATAATTGCATTTCTTCCCAAATCACTAACCCGCCATTCACACGCCTATCCAAGAGTTCTGCATTTGGAATTTCAAAAACCATGAAGGCATCCTCAGGCACAAACTGCATGAGATTTTTTTGATCAGAAGTCTTCTCAGGGCCTTTCCAAAACATAAATGCGATGGCCATACAGGAAGCAAGAACAAGAAGGATGAAGAGGATACGTTTCAAGGCAGGAAGTTATATCCCAAAGCTAGTGCTTGAAAAAGGCACTCAGCGCTCCCAAGCCAAGGCCTGTCAACATAAACATGTGAAGCATCCTTAGGTCTCCTCGGCAAGGAGTTTGAAGCTCATACGATGATAGGGACTGCTTCCTGTTTCTGCGATAGCAGCTCTGTGTTCTAGGGTGGGGTATCCTACATTTCTCTCCCATCCATACACTGGGAATTTCTTATGCAGGCGAGCCATGTATTCATCTCTGTACACTTTAGCTAAGACAGAGGCAGCAGCTATGGAGCTGAACTTGGAATCTCCTTTTACATGACAGCTATGCGGTATCTTAGAAAAAGCTTTGAAGCGATTTCCATCCACGAGTATGGCCTCGGGACGGGTCTTTAATTTTCTCAATGCCTTATGCATGGCCAAGAAGGAAGCTTGAAGAATATTGATTTCATCTATCACCTTGTGATCAGCCTTGGATATGGCAAAGGCAATCGCATTCTGTTTGATGTCTTTCTCAATGATCTTCATGGACTTCATGCTCAGTTTCTTGCTGTCATCAAGAAGTGGATGAGTGTAGTCCTTTGGCAAGATTACCGCAGCTGCAACCACAGGTCCGGCAAGACATCCGCGGCCCACCTCATCTACCCCAGCTTCAATGAGAGTAGGATCCAGATATGGTTTTAAGTTAGGCATTGTTTCAGAGCACAAGGATAATAGATCATGTCTTGATACAGCATGAGTGTGGTCTGAAAGGGAATATGGTTTACTTTGACCGAAGCATCCATGCAGAAGAAATTCCTCACAAATCTCGGGTTCCTCATTTTAGTGAACCTCCTAGTAAAGCCATTCTATATCCTCGGTATTGATGCCGAGGTACAGAACATGGTAGGTGCTGAGGACTACGGAAATTATTTCGCGCTGTTCAATTTCACGTTCCTCTTCAATATCCTGAACGACCTAGGCACCACGAATTATAACAACCGTAATGTGGCCCGAAATGCGGGAGCCATTGATGACCTATTCCCGCGCATGATAGGATTACGCGTAATGCTTTTAGGCGTGTTCATAGTACTCACATTGCTCGCAGGAATCTTCATTGGTTATAATCGCGAGCAGATATATATCTTAGGTTTCTTGGTCTTGAATCAAGGCTTGGTAGCCACCATTTTCTTCTTCCGTAGTAATCTGGCTGGGCTTCATCTGTTCAAGAGAGACTCGATTATCTCCGTATTGGATCGTTCCCTATTGATTCTCATTTGCGGTTTCCTTCTCTGGTCCCCCATGGTTGAGATTCAGTTCGACATACGCTGGTTCGTCTATGCACAGACTGCAGCTTATGCCTTGACGCTATTGGTCGCGCTGGGATTCTTAAGAGGAAAATTGCAAAATGTCTTGCCCCGTTTTGATACGATGTTCAATAAAGACATCATCAAGAAAAGTATTCCCTATGCGATTTTAATATTGCTTATGAGCCTGTATCATCGGATGGACACAGTGATTCTGGAGCGTATCGTAGTGAATGGAGATGTACAAGCAGGAATCTATGCCCAAGGCTTCAGATTCCTAGAAGCGCTGAATAATTTCTCGTTTCTTTTTGCCGTATTGCTCTTCCCCATTTTCTCCAGAATGCTGAAGGAGAAGCAAGACATAAAAGCTCTTTTGAGCCTCTCAAGTCGCATCTTATTGAGCGGAGTGATGATCATCGCATTGACCTGCTTCACTTTCAGTTTAGAGATTATTAGCTGGAGATATGATGCGCACATTGAGGAAGCTACACGCTGCTTTTCACTGCTCATCCTGAGTGCAGTTTGCTATAGTACGGTTCATATTTATGGCACCTTATTGACCTCAGCAGGAGAATTGAAGTTGCTCAATATTCTGAGCGCAATAACCGTCTTAATCAACCTGGTCATGAACCTCTGGCTGGCTCCACTGTTATACGCTGAAGGAAGCGCATGGGCGGCACTGGCAACCCAGACTTTCTCAGCTATTATCCATGTTCTGGTGGTGGTGAAGGTCTTTAAGTTGAAGCTAGACATACCATTGCTCCTTCGATTCGCTGGCCTTGCCATCTTCTTAATTCTCTTTGGTTACATAGCCCACTTTATGCCTTGGCCATGGGTGCTAAATGCTTTGATCATGGGCGTTATGGGGCTGTTAGTAGCTATGATGTTGAAATTGATTGACATGAAGGGCATTGCACACATAATGAAACAGAGCTGAACGCGTTAAAACCCTACTTTAGCGCGGCTTTTTTAAACTCTCTTTTTTGATGAACGACAGCAACCTTTTCAGCGGGATATTTGATACTCTGAAACGCAATTGGAAACTCTTAGCCGCCATGGCTATCCTCTCGGCAGTAACAGGAATAATCCTGAGCGTGCCGTCCTTGATGCCTCCGCGTTATACATCTACCGCGGTAGTATATCCAGCGAACCTCTCTCCACTATCTGATGAATCAGAGACAGAGCAGATGCTTCAGCTCTTGGCTGATGATGATATCCAGGACTCTCTTCTAAACAAGTTTGAGATGTATAAGCGTGGGGGTCTCATACCTGGAGCCCCTGAGTATCGCTACTGGGCTGACTTATTATATCAAGAACGGGTGAGCATAAGCCCTACGCGTTATGAAAGCGTTGAGATTACATGTCAGGATGAGACCCCTGAGGTGGCCAAGCAAATGGTGGAGAGCATTCTGGACATTTATAACTCTGAATTGAACGAAAGTATTCGGGTCAAACACGAGGAATACAAAAAAATGACCCAGAACGAGATGAATCAGATGGCCTCCATTATGGACTCTCTAAAGCAACGTATGTCTGAGATCAGGACCAAGACAGGCATCCTTGATTTTGAAAGTCAATCAGAGCGATATACCGAAGGATATGTGCGCATGATAGAGAAAGGAAGTTCGGGCAAAAGCATGGAGAAAGTGGAGTCTCTCATGAAAGAGCTGGCCGGGCAAGGAAGCGAAGTAGAAATGCTTCAAGCCATGGTTGGAGGACTTCAAGAATCCTATGCTGAGCTCGCCCAAAAAGCTGCGGTAGAACGATCCAAAGTGCAAACGAATCTCACCTATTTTCAATACGTGGTGCGTCCCCAAACAGCCGATAAGAAATCCTACCCTGTACGCTGGGTCATCTTGGTCTTGAGTGTGGTCTTAACGTTGATTGGAGGAGCCATTCTCATCGTAGCATATGATAAGTTCAAGGATTCCAAGAGCTGAACATGGCCATTCGGCTTGAGAAATATCTGCTGTGGATAGGACTGATCCTTTTTGCGCTGCTCAATACCTACTTTATAGCTACGGAGAAGTACTATCCCATGGCCATTCCGCTTGGCTTGGTAATGGTCTGGGCGGTTCTGTATAGGCTAAAAGAGTTGATGCTCTTTGTTGCGCTTCTCACTCCTTTTTCCTTGAACCTTGAGAACTTGAAACAACTAGGCGGAGTGGGATTCTACTTTCCTACGGAGCCTATCTTGGCCGGTGTTCTTCTTGTTTTTATTGTTTGGTCTTTTGGCAAGGAACGCTTGGACAAAGAACTCTGGCGACATCCAGTTTCAGTGGTCGTAATCATTGGTCTGATATGGCTTTTCATTACTTCCATGACCAGCAGTCTTCCCTTGATTTCTTTCAAATTCTTGGCCAGCAGACTTTGGTTTGTCATTCCACTTTTCTTCCTGATGATTGCCTTTTTCAAGGACCAGAATTATCTGAAGAAATACTTCTGGATGTACATTATTTCCTTGGCTCTTGTCATCATATACACCATGATGAAACACGCTGCCAATGGCTTTGATGAGCAAACGGGGCACTATGTCATGGATCCATTTTACAAGGACCACACGTCCTATGGAGCCGTGATTGCCATGTTCATCCCCCTCGTCTTAGGACATATATTTTCTATCAAGCTGGAGACTTGGAAAAAGGGTCTCGCGATTCTACTTGGTGTCATACTTACCGTGGGGTTAATCTTCTCTTATACACGAGCCGCATGGCTGAGTTTGGTGGGAGCATTGGGCGTATTTATAGTGATGAGATTGCGCATAAAATTCTGGCTTGTATTCTCTGTTATGTTCGCTATGATAGCAGGATATATTGTCTTCCAAGATGACATAATGCGAGAGCTAGAGCGCAACAGGCAAGACAGCTCTGAGAATTTCACGGAGCACATTCAGTCTATGACCAATGTCTCCACAGATGCAAGTAACTTAGAACGACTCAACCGATGGAGCAGCGCCATGCGCATGTTCGAGCAGCGGCCTTTCTTTGGCTGGGGACCGGGTACGTATATGTTCCAATATTCTCCTTTCCAAAAACACAGCGAGACCACCATCATCAGCACGAATCTTGGGGATGCCGGAAACGCCCATAGCGAATATCTGGGTCCGCTTTGTGAAACAGGAGTATTGGGATTGGTCTTTTTCTTGTGCTTCGTCATCATGATTTTGAAGACGGGAATTGAGCTGTATTACAAACTGGAAGACCCTTATCTGAAGATGCTGTGCATGTGCATGTTACTAGGCTTAATTACCTATTTCATTCATGGTGTGCTCAATAATTTCTTGGATACAGATAAGGTGAGTGTGCCGTTCTGGGGATTCTCGGCTGGCATCGTAGCCTTGGATATTTATCAGCGGAATCGTGCGCTCAAGACTGCGAAGTCATCGTGAGCAGCATTGCCGCCTCTAAATCTATCAAAGTCAGCTTTCACCTTTAGATTCAAGTCAGCCATACTTTCTTGGTTCAAGGCTGACATGAGTTTCTCAAGTCCTTTCTCTCCATATTCTTGACCTTGCTCATTTTCTACTTCTACCAATCCATCAGTAAAACAGAGGAGCACAGCACCTTTTTGAAGGGTGGTTTCTTCTACAGAAATCTGCGGAATCTCTTGCACCATTCCTAAGCCCATGCATCCTTTTTTCAAAAAACTTGAGGTAAATCCATTCTTTAAAAGTGGAGGATTATGACCTGCATTGATGGAGGTCAATACCCTCGTTTCTGGGTCAAATACGGCCACGAAAAAGGTTACGAAGCGTTCTCCTTTTGTGCTGTCATCCACGCTCTTGTTTAGGTGCCTGACCAGTTTCGAAATGTCAGGTTCTACCTCGGCCATCACGCGTAATCTCGCCTGAAAATTAGCCATGATAAAAGCCGCTGAAATTCCTTTGCCAGAGACATCCGCTATGCATATAAAGTGGCGACCATCCTGCAATTGAAAGCTGTCATAATAATCTCCACCCACTTCTTGATGCGGGTAATAGAGTGCGCTTACTTCCACTTCTCCCATCACAGGAAATTCAGAAGGAACGAGCAGCGCTTGCATCTCTGCAGCAAGCTCTAATTCCCTTCGCATTCGTTCCTGCCTCAGGCTCTCGCGCATGAGTCTCTTGTTCTCCACGGCTACCACCAGAATATTCGTGATGGTCTGTATGAAGTTCATGTGCTTGATGATGGGGCTTATAGCTACCTCATCCTCCATATCCCCGATAAAGAGATATGCCAAGGCCCTGGATTGGTGATGCACAGGAATGATAATGTCATAGCCAGGAATGATCTGCTCTTTCGCTTGGCTTAATACGGTTATGCCTTGAAAAGCGTCCATATCCTCTGGGTTCCATGAACTCAGATCCACATCTTGATCACCAAATTGCAAAAGGACTTCCCAGCCAGGTTCTAATCTAGTGAACAGAACCAGTTTACTCAGCTCCAATTCTCCTTCTACTATTCCTCGATAAATGGCTACGAGCTGGGAGATAGGCAAGTTGTCATTGATTCCCTTGGTGATCTCTAGCAAGGTCTGTAGCTTGAACTTATTCAGTTCCAGGCGTTCTGACATTCTATGGAGTCTATCCGTTGCCATCTTTTTTCTTGAAGAGTTCAGGAAGGCGTTTTAATAGCGCTAGTTCAAGGAATGCCGTTCTGCGTTCTTGGGCGGGAGATCCAAGGTATACTTTACCCGGTTCTGCATCATACATTATGGCTGATTGACCTAGAAGCACAGCTCCTTTACCTACGCGCCTTCCACTTGGGATCCCGGCTTGACCCCAAAGCGTAACGTCATCTTCTATAATCACACAGCCTGCTACTCCTACTTGAGCAGCCATAAGGCAGTTCTTTCCTACCACAGTATCATGGCCTATATGTACTTGACAATCTAGTTTCGTTCCTGCACCTATGCGTGTATCTCCAGTAACCCCTCGGTCTATGGTACACAGGGCGCCTATCTCCACATCATCTTCTATGATTACAGCTCCACAGGTATGTAATTTGACACGACCCGTTGGATATTGCTTGTAATAAAAAGCATCTCCGCCTATGACAGTATTCGCATGAATTATCACACGGTCTCCCAGCTGCGTATCGTCATTCAACACTACTCCGGGATAGATATAACAGTCCTTGCCTATGCTCACGCGTTGGCCAATATGCACGCCAGGAGAGATGTGGCTTCCGCTGCCTATTTGAAGGTCTAGGGCATGTTGATCTTGCTTCTTCACCTCAGGTTTGAAGCGAGAAGTCAATGCATTGAAATCTCTAAAAGGTTGCTCTGAGATTAAGAGGGCTTTCCCCGCAGGGCATTCCACGTCTGCGTTATCTATCAGCACTGTGGTAGCAGCTGATGCTAGGGCCTTCTCATAATACTTAGGATGATCCACGAAGACCAGATCTCCTGGCACTACTTTATGGATCTCATTGATCCCGGTGATTACATGGTCAGCAGGGCCTTTCATCTGCGCCCCTATGAGCTCAGCGAATTCCTTAAGACTATATCCCCGATCCAGTTTCATGTCCTTACTGCTTTACGCGCTCTACATACGTGCCCCCATTTCGGGTATCCACTTTTACCATATCTCCAGTATTAATGAAGAGCGGCACACGAATCTCAAATCCTGTGTCTATAGTAGCGGGCTTGTTCGAATTAGTAGCTGTATCTCCTTTCACGCCAGGCTCGGTGTAGGTGATCGTGCATTCCATGAAAGGCTGAAGTTCACAGCTCAAGGGCTTCTCTAGTTCAGCATGGAACATGATATCAGCCGTTACAGATTCTTTAAGCAGATGAGGAGCATTGATCAAATGCTCAGGAATACATACTTGTTCGAAATTATCAGAGTTCATAAAATGAAATCCCATGTCATCCTTGAAGAGGTACTGATGCTTACGCGTCTCAATACGCACCACCTCGATTTTCACACCAGAGTTGAAGGTATTATCGACCACTTTACCATTATTGAGGTTACGGAGTTTGGTTCTCACGAACGCTGGGCCTTTTCCTGGCTTCACGTGAAGGAATTCGATGATTGTCCATAGGTCTCCATTATAATTGATGCAGAGGCCGTTCTTGATATCAGATGTAGTTGCCATGAAATATGTGCGGATTTAAAACGCGAAAATAGGAATAAGCTTGGCCAGATGGAATCTGACAAGAATTAGAGGGGATTTCTGATTTCAAGTTTATGGGGAATTAGAACTGTCCGATGGACTCCGCTCAGTGTAAACTTCTCATCCCGCTAAAACTTGTGTAAATAGAAAAAGACCACATCTGTATTAGAAGTGGTCTTTCCTTTCTTATGTGGTGCTACCGGGATTCACTTCGACAAATGACCTGGGTGCATCATAGCACATGTATACTCCGCTCAGTGTAAACTTCTCATCCC
>ERZ888423.769-NODE-769-length-31794-cov-8.953212_pt1 | contig 31794 bp, 25 predicted proteins | sample MGYA00520523_ERZ888423 | MGnify/ENA primary metagenome ERZ888423 (study PRJEB32303, sample SAMEA104408611) | aquatic metagenome | biome: Brackish water; feature: Pelagic; material: water | place: Baltic Sea | collected 2014-06-08T10:24:00 | depth 30,27 m ...
GAGAACGCAATCGGTGTTTGCTTCGCTGGCTGTCCAGCATCTGCGAGAGCCTCGAGGAGAAGCTCACGCGTCACGCCCGAACGGCACCCCGAATCGAGGGGAGGAGTGTGAAGGATCCCATCAAGAACCACAAAGACATTGCTCGTTGCGCCGCTGCAGAGTTGCCCCTGAAGGTTAGCGAAGAGCACTTCGGCAGTTTCTGGGTGTGCCGCAAGCAGCGCTGAGTTTGTTGAATACCAAGAGGTTTTGAGCCCTGCTGTGAGGGATGCTGGATCGAGTCGGTACGCACTGCTGCTCACTGCGATGGGTGATCGCTGAACCGTCATGGCGGAAGCTGCCAGGGTGAGGCTCTTGGAGTAGGTGATTCGCAAGCGTCCCGGGGCCGTGCCCCAGGCCTTGCAGGTTTCTTCTATGCCGAGCAGCAGTCCCTGTTCAGCAATTGCCTCTAGCCCAAGCAGATCAGCGGCCCTGCGGAGTCGCTGCAGGTGCCGAGTGAGGGCAAACGGTTGGCCGTCTCGGAGTTCAAGCGTCTCGAAAACAGCGATGTCACCGCTCATCGCAGCGCTGTGCCTGCAGCTACCTGAAGCAGGTGACGCGCTTTGAGTTCAGTTTCTTGCCACTCTCCGATTGGGTCCGAGTCATAGGTGATGGCTCCGCCTGTCCCAAAGTGTAACGAACCGTCCTCAATCCAAAATGTTCGAATAGCGACGTTGAGATCGCCAATCGTTCGGTCCGCATCGACCCATCCGACTGCCCCGCAATAAATCGCTCGGCTGCCTGGCTCAAGTCGAGCAATGGACTCCAGCGCAGCCAACTTTGGTGCTCCCGTAACTGAACCCGGAGGAAAGGTGGCTTCAATTGCCTCTGACCATCCAAGGCCCTCGCGCAGGGTTCCCTCAACGGTGCTGACCAGATGAAACAACCCCGGGTGTTGTTCCACGTTGAGCAGGCTGGGGACAGTGACTGACCCCCACTCGCAGACTCGGCCAAGGTCGTTACGGACAAGGTCAACAATCATGATGTTTTCGGCACGGTCTTTGGCGAGAAATCCATCTGCCGTAGCGGCTGTGCCTTTGATGGGAGATGACCAGACTCTTCGGCCGTCGCGGGACAAGAAACGCTCGGGTGAGGCGCTCGCCACCTGCACACCGTGAGCAGGCAGACGCACAACAGCCGAGAACGGTGCGGGGTTTCCCAGTGCGAGCGCAGCTCCTAGGGCTGCAATGTCTTGTGATGAGTCCTGGGGTTGATTGTTGGGCGTAGGCATTTCTGCACGAAGGTGTCGTGTCAGATTGACTTGGTAGACATCGCCGTTTGCGATCTCCTGGCGAATAGTTTCCACGCCCGCTACAAAGCCAGTTTGGCTCAGACTGCTTGTCCATGAGCGTGGGTCCGGGCCGCTCCATGGCAATCCTGGCCAAGGGCGTGCTTCGCGAACTGACCCAAATCGGGCGCAAGTTGGCGAACCCTCAAAGGGCAGGATAACTGCCCAGAATCCGTTGGAGTCAAGGGCCGAAAGGTCAGAGGTGACGTCTACTAGGTCGGTGCAGAGGCGGCCACCCAGCACAGCTAGTGGCTCGGCATGGCCCTGCCGGCGAAAGGTGGGTTTCGAAGTCACGATGTTCTCATCCTACGACTTGGAATTTGGCCAACGAACTGCAGACACATCAAAGCGTCACCTGAAAGATTCCGCAGAATTGCTACAAACCCTGAGGGGCTCAACACGGCCCGGTACTTGTGGGCTGATACGTTCCTTCCGTGCCCCGCGTCAGATCTCCTAAGCCGCAGCGGAGTTGGACCCAGCGGGCCCTGCTCACCATGAATGTGTTGGTGATTTTTGCCTGCCTGTTGAGCGCTTTGGCATTGACACGGCTGCGGTCAACGATTGAGAACGTGCCGGTAGTAGACATCGGGTCTGCCCTTGCTCCCACCGCAGAAGTTACCGAGCCGCGCAACTTCTTGATTATCGGCACCGATTCGGCCGCCGGTCTTGCTGATGATGACCCCGTGTTGAACAAGCGCTCTACTGGTGGCCAACTCGCAGACGTCATCATGATCCTTCGGGTGGACCCTCGAGACAAGTCAGTTCGTTTGCTGTCGATTCCTCGCGATAGTCGGGTTGCGGTCTCCCCGAGCGGGAAGATGGAGCGCATCAATGCCGCCATGGGTGGAGTCGATGGTGAAGCCAATCTGGTGCAAACCATTAAACGCAATTTTGGGATTCAGATCGACAATTACGTGCAGGTAAACTTCTTATCGTTCAGAGATCTTGTCGAGGTTCTCGGTGGAGTGCCGGTGTATTTCACAACTCCCGTTCGAGACGAGAATTCTGGTCTGGCTATCGATGAACCCGGCTGCAAGCTGCTCGACCCAGTACAAGCCCTGTCCTATGCAAGGGCTCGGCACTTTTTTTTCTACAAAGATGGCAAGTGGCGTCCCGATGGCACCGGGGATCTTGGGCGAATCAGTAGGCAGCAGGACTTTATGAAGCGGGCGCTGCGCCGTGCTGCAGACAAGGGCATGCGCAACCCGAACACAGCGCTGGGAGTGATCAACGCCGCGGCGAGCTCCGTCAAGATGGACTCCACTCTCGATGTGGGAACACTGCTTTCACTTGCTACGCAGTTTCAGAGTTTCAACCCAGATTCTCTGCAGTCCGTGCAGATTCCGACCTATGCGGCGCCCAGAGGTGGCATTGCGTATCAAGAAATTGACTGGGCTGCTGCCGAGCCACTGCTCGTACCATTCCGAGGTGTGGCAGCAGGTGCCGTGCCGACGAAGCAACAAGTCATGGTTGACGTGGCTGCGCGCCCAGCACAGATGGACACAGCCACGGGAGCCGCAGCGCAGCTTGATACGGCAGGATTTGATGCCGAGGTACTGGAAGATCGCACTGCTGGGCCCGTAACCAAAATTCAGTACGGCCCACTTGGTAGGGACGCCGCAGTACTGCTGGCGGCGCAGCTCAAAACCATCCCGCAGTTCGAACGCAACGACGAGATCCAGGGTTATCGAGTGATTCTGACCGTTGGAACAGATTTCACCGGTGTGTCCGATACTGCGGTTCCAGTCGACTCGCTCCCAGCCGATCAGTTGCCTCCTGAAAATGCACCTGTGCCGCCAGCAACCACGACTCCTGAGACTTCTTCGACTGCACCTCCGCTAGACGGTGGGCCAGTTGGTGAACCGGCACCCGATGAGGCCGAGGTGCCTGGGGTGGTGCCTACGGATCCAGCAGCAGCAGCCCTATGTAGGTAGCCCTGCTTGGTTTGTGCTTCTGGGACCTCCCGTTGCGAGATCTTGGAAGAGTGACCAAAATCTCAGTTGAGGCCGTAACCTAAACTTCAAGTTCAAGTTTTATGAAGGGGTTCACTACATGGGGCGAAAGATTGCAGTTGTTGGGGCGGGGTATGTGGGACTCACCACGGGTGCCTGCCTGTCCCACCTTGGCCACGACGTGACCTGTATCGAATCCAACCCGGACAAGGTCGAACTGCTTTCGCAGGGTCGGATTCCTATCAGCGAACCTGGGTTGGCCGAGATTGTCGAAGAGGGCCTGAGTTCGAATCGGCTGCGTTTCACCATGGACCGTGAAGCCGGAGTGAAGGATCGCGAATTCATCTTTCTCTGCGTGCCCACACCACAGGATGAGGACGGCTCTGCAGACTTGTCGTATCTCGTTCAGGCAGCATCCGAGCTCAAGCCGTACTTGCAGCCAGGCTCCATTGTCATTAACAAGTCCACGGTGCCGGTTGGGTCAACCCACGTAGTTGCTGATGCTCTAGGCCGATCCGACGTGCACGTGGTTTCAAACCCTGAATTTCTTCGAGAAGGTTCAGCCGTGGCTGACTTCCTAAAGCCCGAGAGAGTGGTGATTGGCGCCGATGATTCAGATGTTGCAGCCAGAGTCGCAGGCTTGCAGCTTCGGCGTTCGGCACCGCTTCTCGTGACAGACCCGGAATCAGCCGAACTCATCAAGTACGCCTCGAATGCGTTCCTCGCCACCAAGATTAGTTACGCCAACTCGATTGCCGCATTGGCCGAAGCTGTTGGCGCAGACATGGATGACGTAGTCATTGGCATGGGCCTAGATAGTCGCATTGGGTCAAGCTTTTTGCAGCCAGGTCCGGGTTGGGGTGGCAGCTGCCTACCGAAGGACACCAGTGCACTGATATACACGGCTCAGTCGGTCGGGTACTCGTTCAGCATGCTCGACGAAGTGGTCAAAGTGAATAATGCGCAGTTTGACCGCGTGGCTGAAAAGACCGAGCAGGTCATTGGCGGCAGTCTTGAAGGCATGACAATCGCCGTGTGGGGATTGACCTTTAAGGCGGGCACCGATGATCTACGGGAGTCGCCATCTTTAGAGGTGATCGGCAGGCTCAGGGCCAAGGGCGCCAAAATTCGCGGTTATGACCCAGAGGTCAAAGGGTCATCCCCAATTCTTGATGGCATTGAGATTGCACTTGATCCTTACAAATGCTGCACGGACGCGGATGCACTTGTAGTCCTCACCGAGTGGCCAGAGTTCTCGACTCTCGACTTGGACCGGGTAGTTCAGGAACTGAACTCGCCACGAGTGGTGGACACTCGAAATGTCCTCGATCGTGTGGCCCTTCGCCGGCGAGGCTTTGTATACCGCGGTATCGGCAGGGTTTAAGCGCTGCGGTAAATCGGGCCGAACCCTGTTGACTTCGCAGTTCGCCTAGTCAAAGGACCAACCCCATTGCAACCACGCGCGCGAGACTCTTGTGATGTCCGAGACGCCACGTGTGGCCATCACGCTCACACAATGCTGGCATCAGGTGCCGGGAGGTACCGCTACTTCCGTTCAGCGACTTGTCGATGCCCTGAGTCGGACTCATCAGGTCCAGATGGTGGGAGTTGGTGCTAGAGGGGATCTGCGCAGGCCAGCAACTTGGCTGAAGTCAACTCCTCCAACGGATTGGAAATCGCCGATTGAACTGCTTCGGATGCCTCTACCAGTGCCACTTCTCTACGACGCATGGACTGCAACCGACTGGCCAAAAATTGCGCGCCGAACCGGGGACATTGATCTGATTCACCTGACTATTCCGATGCGCCCCCCAGTTGAGAAAACCCCCTTTGTTGCAACCGTGCATGATCTCTTTGCGTTGACTCGCCCAGAACTCATGACGAGCCGCGGAGCTAAACTTATGCGCACCGGTTTGGAGAACATTTTCGATCGGGCCAAACGTGTCATGGTGCCCTCTCACTGTGTTGCGGATGATTGCGTAGCGGCAGGCGTTGACCCGGGACGCCTGCGAGTTGTTCCCTGGGGTGTGACTCCGGTTGAACTCAAACCTGAGAGCGTCGAAGAGGTTCGGGAGCGCTATGGGCTTCCGGATAGGTATGTGCTCTTCGTGGGAACTCTTGAGCCTCGCAAGAATCTGTCAACTCTGATTCGGGCAATGCAGAAATTGGCAGAGCCAGATCTAGCCTTGGTGCTGGTGGGCCCAAGCGGGTGGGGCGATGCACTCGGGCCTATGAGCGGAGATGGCTCTGATTCGCTTGGCTTGAACGTGATGCAACTCGGGTTTTTACCCGAAGAAGACCTAGCTGCCCTAGAACGCGGTGCGGTGGCTTTTTGCTTTCCGTCGCTAGCCGAGGGGTTCGGTCTGCCAGTGCTAGAAGCAATGTCTGCGGGAGCCGCCGTTGTTACTTCTTTGGGTACTGCCACAGCCGAGGTGGCGGGTGACGGAGCGCTGCTGATCGATCCGCTCAGTGCTTCGGACCTAGCTGCAGCTATTGCCTCACTGCTGAGCGATGCGGGTTTAGCCGCGGAGTTACGTGAGCGTGGACGGAAGCGATCTCAATTGTTCACTTGGCAGCGCTCAGCTGAGCTCACCCAAGAGGTCTATCGAGAGGTTCTCGAGTGAGCCCCGTCAGCACTCAGGCAACCTCTGAGCGAACCAGAGTCCTGATCAATCTGACCTGGTTGGTTCCTGGAGTAGTGGGCGGCAGTGAAGAATCAACCACCGACGCGCTCCGGGCGATCGCTGCAGATCTGCCGGCCGACCTAGAGATTCACCTGGCCGTACTCCAGCCGTTTGTGAGTGCCCACCCTGATCTTGTCGAGAGCTTTTCCTGTCATGTGCTTGCTGCTAGCGGGCGCAACAAATTAGGACGGGTACTAGCTGAACAGACTTGGTTGGCTCGCCTCAGTCGAAAGATCGATGCGCAGGTTGTGCACCATGCCGGGGGAGTGGTCCCGCTTCTTCACCCGGGACGAGTTGTCCTGACTATTCACGATCTACAGCCGCTTGATCTGCCGCAGAACTTCTCAACCACAAAGCGGCTGTACTTGCGATTCATGCTGGGCCGATCAGCCAAGGCTGCTGATGCAATTTGTGTTCCCAGTGAGTTCACGTCACAGCGAGTCATCGCTCTTCTGGAAGTAGATCAGAAGCGCATTCGGATCGTGCCTTGGTGTCTCAGAGCGATTCCCGCTGTAACAGGATCCACTACTCACTCCACTCCTCACTCCACTACTCCCACCGCCACTCAGGCCAGCACTCACTCGGAGCAGTCAGACTCGCTCGAACCGAGCTCAGTTAGATCGAAGCTTGAACAACACGGTTCACCATATTTTTTGTATCCGGCAGTGACCTACCCGCACAAGAATCATCTCATGCTGCTTGATGCATTTGCTGTGCTCAGGCAGTCATACCCTGAAGCATCCCTTGTGCTGACTGGTGCCGCCGGGCCCATGGAAGATTCGGTGCAGAAGCGAATAAGCCAGCTTGATCTTCAGGGGGCTGTGCAGCGAACTGGCCGAGTCAGTGCGGCTGAACTCGAAGACTTCTACGCAGGGGCAAGCGCAGTAGTGCTGCCTAGCTTGTACGAGGGGTTTGGTTTACCGGCTCTAGAGGCAATGGCCCGGGGATGCCTAGTCATTGGCTCAGACAGAGGTTCGCTGCCAGAGGTCTTAGCGGCCCAGGACCTAGTCGATCCCGAGGATCTGACAGCGTGGGCTGCCGCAATGCAGGCTGTACTAGTGATGAGTGACTCACAACGGGCTACGCGTAAAGAGGCTGGCCTAAGCCGCGCAGCCGCATTTAGCCCCGCTAGAACTGCAGCAGCATTGTGCGATTCCTATCGTTCAGTTGGAGTGGCAAGTGGGCGTAGCGCAGTCGGAGAATCCAGCGATGACACCTAAGCCGATGGACTTGCTCATCCTGTGCCCGCACTTCGCCCCCGATCTTGCGCCCACAGGTGAAGTTATGACGTCGATTGTCACTGCTCTAGCGGAGCGAGGCCACCGCCTGCACGTGATTACTGCTTTGCCTTGGTATCGCGATCATGCAGTGGAGCCCGGATGGGGAGGGCGCCCTTGGAGGACCGAGAGAACTGCTTGGGGAAAGATCACGCGCCTGCACCCGTTTCCAACCGATAAGGCCAACATTCCAGCTAGGGCCGTTGCCTTTGCTGGCTTTACATCTATGGCAACGGTCGCAGCCCTAGTGCACCGAAAACGACCAGATGCCGTCATGGTGATGTCACCCCCGCTACCGCTTGGGATTTCTGGCTGGCTTGCTGCGAGCACCCGTCGGGCTCCCTTTGTGTTCAACATCCAAGATGTGTTCCCTGATGTCGCGGTGGAACTCGGAGCAATAACCAACCCCCGTGTGATTGCCGTTGCATCTTGGCTTGAGAGGTTTTTGTACAAGCGTTCTCAAGCCATCACTGTCTTGTCCGAAGACCTTCGTTCCAATGTCGCGAACAAGCTGCAAGGCAACCGCCCCGAACGCGTTCACGTCATTGCGAACTTCGTTGACACTGACCGTGTTCAACCGAGCAAACGCGAAAACTCGTATCGGGCTGAGTACGGTCTGTCGGGCAAAACAGTGGTGCTCTATGCAGGCAACGTAGGTATGTCGCAGTCCCTTGACCTGATGGTCGAGGCGGCTCGTCGACACCAAGATCGCAGTGATCTGGTGTTTGTCATCAATGGTGGTGGGTCCTCGCTGAAGGACCTTGAGAGGTCGGCTGCCGGGTTAGAGAACCTGAGGTTCATTCCGATGCAACCACGCGAGCGACTTGCCGAGTTGCTCGCTGCGGGCGACCTGCATGTGGTGCCGCTGAAGCGCGGTCTGGCTCGATCGAGTGTGCCCTCGAAGCTCTACTCGATTCTTGCAGCTGCTCGGCCCGTACTAGCAAGTGTTGATGCCGGAACAGAAGTAGCCGAAACCATTCGCCGGGCGGGCGCCGGACGATCGGTAGACCCCGAAGACCAAGATGCCTTCTGTCTCGCCCTCGACGAGATGTTGTCGGACCCTGCTGCTCTGGCGCGTATGGGTGCCGATGGCCGAGCATTTGTTGAGGGGTGGGTGTCGCCAGCAGCCGTAGGCGCTGCCTACGAGCAGCTTTTTGAGCAACTTCGCTCATCTTGAGCTTGAGTCTCGGCCTACATCCGGCTCTAGAGACGAAGGTTCTCCTGAGTTCTTTCGCTGAGAGTTCAGGACAGCGGGCCGCTGCGACTAGCTTGTAAAGCCGTATGGGTAAGGCCTCTTCTTCAAAGAAAATTAAGCGCGTCCAACAAGCCGGCGTGAGCCGAACTCCAGGACAGCGTCGCAACCTTGGATTTCCGGCGTTAGTCGTCGGGATCATTGTGGTGGGGTTGGCGATGGTGTTCTTTGCACGCAGCCAGATAGTCGAGAAGGTGGGTGAGGCACCCGCAGTTGATCAAGACAAGTGGTACTCGGCCTACGGCCTAGATATCTGCGGCGTGTACCAGGACAACCCTGTGCCGATTGGCCCCGATGAGACGGGCATCACCCCTACTACTGATGGGCTCATCCAAATCGCGCCCTTCGTCGAGTCCGCTGCGGGTAAGAACGCTCAGTTCGGTCTGTTCGCCGAGCAGATTGGCCTCAAGCTGAGCAACGGGGAGTTGACTCTTGCCGATGGCACCACGTACAAGAACGGTGACCCCTGTAAGACAGAGGATGGCAAGGAGGCTGAGGGCGAAGTCGTCATGTACGTCTGGCCGCCACAAGCAACCGATGCCACCAAGCCAGAGACGGTGACTACAGATCTTGATTCGCAGCGCTTCACCGAGGATGGCCAAGCGTTCGTGGTTGCGTTCGTGCCGAAGGGCACCGAGCCCAAGCTGCCGCCGTCGCTAGAGTCGCTGCAGAACACAAGCCACACGCCTGCTACACCGACCACTGCTACTCCTGCAGAGGCCACCACGACCACCATCGCAGAGGGCGGCTCTGGCACGGTAGAGGAATCGACTACCACGACTGTGGCTGGCGGCTAAGGAGACCCATGCTGGCTGTTGTTTTGGTTGGAGGATTCGGAACCCGCCTCCGCCCGCTTACCTTGACCAAACCAAAGCAGATGTTGCCAGTGGGTTCGGTGACGATGCTTGAGCGCGTGGTCGACAAACTCGCAGCGGCTGGAGTCACCCAGGTGGTTCTGTCACTCGGGTATCAGCCGGATGCCTTCATTGAAGAGTTCCCCGATGGAACCTGCGCCGGGGTCGGCATGCACTACGCAGTCGAACCGGAACCCCTAGATACTGCAGGTGCGATTCGCTTCGCAGCAGCACATGCCGGAATCACCGAGCGCTTCTTTGCTATCAATGGCGATGTCCTGACAGATCTGGATCTGGCTGGACTCTGGAAGGCGCATGATTCCTTTGGTGGCCAAGCAACGTTGGCGCTGACTCCCGTCGAGGATCCTTCGCGCTACGGCGTCGTGCCGATCGATCAGGACGGTCGGGTTGAGGCCTTTATCGAAAAGCCTGCAGCGGGCACCGCTCCAAGTAACTGGATCAACGCGGGCACCTATGTCCTTGAACCCGCAGTCCTAGACCTCATACCTGCCGGCAGCCGAGTCTCCATCGAACGTGAAACCTTTCCCGCAATCGTGGCTGACCGTGCCCTCTTTGGGATGCACTCGGATGCCTATTGGATTGATGCAGGAACTCCCGAGGCTTATCTGCAAGCTCACCTTGACCTGATTGACGGAGTTCGTGGCGAGCCCGAACCTTCTCAATCACCTTTAGCTACCGTGCATGCGGACGCAGTTGTGACCCGATCTGTTCTAGGACCTGGCGTGAACGTCGAAGCCGGTGCACATGTAGTGGATTCAGTGGTGATGAGAAATTCTCGAGTAGGTGCAGGTGCACAGATTTCTCGGTCGATTCTGGGCGGCGGTTCTTCCGTGGGAGAAGCCTCCCGTCTGAGCGACCTGACCATTGTTGGTTTTTCTCAAGCCGTTGCGGCTGGAACCGAGTCGGTGGGTGAGCGATTCCCGTCGGCAGAGAATTGGTGAGTTTGTCAACAACTAGGGGCACGCAATGAAAGCATTGGTAACGGGTGGCGCTGGATTTATTGGCTCCAACTTGGTGGACCGACTGTTAGCCGAGGGCCACAGCGTAGAGGTCGTGGACAATCTCTCTACTGGCAAGCTGGCCAACCTGTCCGAAGCGCGTTCGAATCGCGACCACGATTTTTCCTTTCATCAGATCGACATCTGCGACCCATCAGTTGCCGAGGTGATCGAGCGCAGCAAACCCGAGGTTGTATTTCATCTCGCCGCCCAAATCGATGTTCGAGTCTCAGTGCTTGATCCAAGTCTTGATGCCCGAGTCAATATTTTGGGCTCGCTCAACGTGATCGAGGGTGCCCGCCGTGCAGGCACTCGGAAGGTGGTCTTTGCCTCATCGGGAGGGACGATCTACGGGGTGGTTGATCCCGAGGACTTGCCTGTTGCCGAGGGCCATAGCCAACACCCGGTCGCCCCCTATGGGGTATCGAAAAAGGTCGTCACAGATTATCTGTATGCATTTCGGGAGCTGCACCAGATGGAGTACACCTCACTGGCGCTCGCAAATGTGTATGGCCCTCGCCAAGATCCACACGGTGAGGCCGGAGTGGTAGCCATCTTCGCAGGACGGCTCCTGTCGGGCGAGAGTTGCACCATATTTGGCGATGGCTCGCAGACTCGCGACTATGTCTACGTGGATGACGTCGTGGATGCCTTTGTTCGAGCCGCCGAGCGCGGGAGTGGACTGCTCTGCAACATCGGGACTGGAATCGAAACCTCGGTGACTGCCCTCTATGAGGCGATGGCACTCAATGCTGGAGTTGCTACCGATGCTGTGCTGGCACCCGCACGAGACGGCGAACTCCAACGCTCGTGTCTTGATGCCACCCGAGCCAAGATGCACCTTGGATGGGAGCCGTTTACGGACCTCTCCACGGGGACTGCGGAAGTGCTCGATTTCTTTAGGGCCCACTAGGGACCAGATCACAAAAAATTGCAGTCCGAAGCCCCCGATCTGAGAGCGAGAAATGATGGAACGTTTTGCCAACAAGGTGGTGCTTCTAACTGGTGCTGCGTCCGGGATTGGGCGGGCAACTGCCGAACGCCTAGCTCTCGAGGGGGCAACGCTGGCTCTGGTCGATATCAACGCGGATGGGCTTGATCAGACAGTGCAAACATGTCGGGACAGCGGAGCGGAAGTGCTATCGCTGGTTGGTGACATCTCCTCAGAGTCTTCTGTGGCAGAGATCATTGAGTCCACCGTGAACGAGTTTGGTCGGATAGATGTGCTGTGCAATATCGCTGGCATCTTGCAGTTCAAGGACTTCCGACTCACCACATTGGATGACTGGAACAAGATCATTGGCGTCAACCTGACCGGTACGTTCTTGATGTGTAGGGACGCACTTCCCCACCTGCTCGAGTCTCAGGGGAACATCGTCAACATGTCCTCAACAGCAAGCCTGGGTGGTCACCCGTGGACTGCTCCTTACTCTGCGTCCAAGGGCGGGATTCAAGCTATGTCTCTGGGAATTGCCGTTGAATTCGGAAAGATGGGCGTGCGATGCAATTGCGTAGCGCCGGGGTCAATCCTTACTCCGATACAGGATGCATTCGAACTTCCAGAGGGTGCTGATCCGAAGCTGCTTCACCGCATCATGCCGTTAGACAAGATGCGAGGCCCCGAACAGATTGCTTCGGCCGTGGCGTACCTTGGTTCTGATGACGCTGCGCATGTCAACGGTACGGTTCTCAAGGTGGATGGAGGAACTCTCGCATGAAGTTCTCAGAGGTAAAGGGCTGCAGGGTGTCTAGTCCAGCCGGGGTGACAGCATGAAGTTCTCTCTAGCGTTGCCGATGCTGCCAGCACATCATTTTATTCCCCTAGCTCAAGCCGCCGAAGCTGCAGGGTATGGCTCGATTGCAGTACCGGAGTCGGTGTTCTTTCCCGAGGAAGTCTCGGCGAAGTACCCCTACAGCAGCGATGGTGGAAGATTCTGGGCGGCCGAGACACCGTTCTTAGATCCCTTTGTTGCAATCCCTGCCATGGCAGCAGTTACGGAGCGTATTTCCTTCTTCACTAATGTCCTGAAACTCGGAATACGAGACCCATTGCTCGTAGCTAAAACAGTCTCTTCGATTGCAGCCCTTGCAGATGGTCGGCTGGGTCTAGGAGTCGGACTTTCTTGGATTCCAGAGGAGTTCGAGTGGCTCGGCAAAGACATGCGAACCCGTGGAGCGCGTACGAACGAGGCCATCGAGATCATCCGCCTGGTGTGCACCGGCGAGTTCGTTGAGTTTCACGGAAAGCACTACGAGTTTGGCCGCCTCATGGTGCGCCCGGTTCCCACGCAGCCAATCCCGATTTACGTTGGTGGATTGTCTGAACCCGGACTCAAGCGCGCCGCTCGGCTAGCAGACGGGTGGATCTCGGTTGCGAATACTTCGGCAGAGGTGGCTGAAGTGCTGCCAAGGTTGACCGAGCTTCGGGCTGAATATGGGCGATCAGATGTTCCCTTCGAAATCAAAGCGCTCTGCACTGACGTGTTTGATCAGTCGGGGTTCGAGCGGATGGCTGAGATGGGCGTGACCGAGGCAATGGTGTGCCCTTGGTATTTCCGACCAGGGGATACGTCAGCACTTGATCAGCAGCTTGACTCAGTTGCTTGGTTCGGCGAGGACTTTGTCAGCAAGCTCAGCGACTGAGTGGTTGCCGGTCGAGCGGGTTCGCGTTAGCGGAACAAGTCTTCTTGCGGGGAGCGGACAAGGTTCTCTGCAACGCCAACCCGGGAGCCACCGATTTGAAAGGCCGTTTCATCAACGCCGCGAACGATTGCTACCGGTATGCCCGTGGACTTCCCCATAACAAGCTCTGCAGCACCAGCAATCTCATCAACAATTGCAACCTCGGTTACTTGTAACTCGCGGCCGTAGGTGTCTTGGGTACCCCTCAAGTCGAGAACCGGAAGGATCCCTGCGGCTCCAATTGCAACATCTGTCACGCCGCGCCTCCAGGGCCGACCAAAGGTGTCAGAGATCACCACAGCTACCTCAACCCCGATTAATCCCTTGATGCCGTCGCGTATTCGCCGGGCAGACCGGTCCGGGTCAACGGGCAGCAGAGCTGCTTGGCCACGAGCCACGTTCGACAGGTCAATTCCGGCGTTCGCACAGACAAAACCGTGACGAGTTTCGCTGATGATTAAGTCGCCGCGGCGCCGCAGAATTCGAACTGATTCCTGCTCGACTAACGGCTTGTGACTCAGTGGGTCATTGGGGTCGACCTCTGCCATTGCTCCCTCAGCTTTGGACACAATCTTTTGAGTGACCACGAGCACATCATGATGTTCAAGCTGGCCGCCAGACTCGGCCACTGCACCACAAATGAGAGCGGCAATGTCGCTCGCTCGAACAATCTCCGGGATGCCTTCCACGGGAATCAATTGGATTGGTTTCATCTCGGGTAGTTCCTCATCTACTGATGATGGCGTCAATGCAGCTTGCGGCCAACTCGGCAGCTGCAGCACGATCAGTCATGACGGTCGGTGCCACGACGCATCGCATACCCGCCGCCTCGACCTGATTCGCTAGGTGCGCATCGACAGTATCGATAACTAGAGTCGAGGCAAACTCGGCGTAATAGCGGGCAATGCCCACCACGGAGACTTCATGGCCGAGCTCTCGCAATAACCGATCAGCAGGCCCTTTGAGCGCTGCTCCTCCAACAATGGGGCTAATCGCAACGGTTCGCTCTCTTGCAGCCGTTACTGCTGCGCGGACTCCTTGCACTGCAAGAACAGGGTCGATGGAGACGATGGGGTTTGAGGGTGCAATACAGATGAGGTCGGCTCGCGCTAGCGAGGACAGCACAGCGGGGCCAGGCTGTGCTGCGTCGGCCCCGGCAAAGCGAATCTGACTGACTGCTACCTCGTGGTGTTCGCGTACGAAGTATTCCTGAAAGCTCAGTTCTCGCTCATCTACGGTTCGAACTTCGGTGCTCAGAGCATCATCAGTCACTGGCAGAAGCTTGAGTTCGAGTCCCCATGTCTTGCAGATTTCGGCAGTGACCTGCGTCAAGGTGGCTCCAGCCCGGCGACGAGAGGTGCGGTACAGGTGGGTGCCAAGGTCACGGTCGCCTAGTGCAAACCATCCCGCTGCATCATTGCCGGCTGCATCGGTTTCTGAAATCCCGTTGCTCAGGGCGTAGCTGCGCACTTGCTCGATTGCCTGCCAAGTTTCGCCGACTAGCCCCCAGCCAGTTACCGGGTTGACTGCCTCAGCCAAGGTGTAGGTAATGGTGTCGATATCGGGACTCACCATCAGGCCGTGCAGAACTGTGTCGTCTCCTACGTTGACAATTGCGGTGACTTGGGACTGAGGTACCACTGCAATGAGGCCACGCAAAAACTTGGCTGCACCCACTCCACCTGCCAGAACTGCAACCTGAGTTGCCACAGGCAGTTAGCTAATCCCGCGGAGTTTGCCCGAGAGCAAGGCAAGGTCTGCATCGACCATCATTGTCACAAGATCCTCAAAGCCCACGGTTGGGGTCCAACCCAACACCTTTTCTGCCTTGGCCGGATCACCGACAAGAAGTTCAACCTCGGCCGGGCGGTAGAAGGCCTCGTCGATGACAACAAACTCCTCGTAGTCCAAGCCGAGGTGACCAAAAGCAACCTCACAGAACCTGCGGACAGACTGCGTGTCTCCCGTGGCTACCACGTAGTCGTCAGGGGTGTCTTGTTGCAGCATGAGCCACATTGCTCGAACGTAATCACCGGCGAATCCCCAGTCGCGTTTGGCCTCGAGATTGCCAAGTCGAAGTTCAGTAGCTTGCCCGAGCTTGATCTTGGCCACGGTGTTCGAGATCTTGCGGGTCACAAATTCAAGGCCTCGGCGAGGGGACTCGTGATTGAAGAGGATGCCGCTCGAGGCATGCAGGTCGTAGCTCTCGCGGTAATTCACGGTGATCCAGTGGCCGTACATCTTTGCAACTCCATAGGGAGAGCGCGGGTAGAAAGGCGTGTCTTCAGACTGCGGAACCTCTACTACCTTGCCAAACATTTCCGAGGAAGAGGCCTGATAGAAGCGGATTCCAGGGTCTGCGATTCGGATGGCATCCATCAGGCGGGTCACGCCAAGACCAGTGACATCTCCAGTGAGCACCGGCTGGCTAAAGCTGGTTTGCACAAAGCTCTGAGCCGCCAGGTTGTAGACCTCATCCGGGCGGTGCGTGCGGAGCAGGTCAATCATGCTGGCCTGATCGAGCAGGTCGCCGGGCACGGTTGCGATCCGATCCTGAAGATGCGCAATGCGTTCAAAGGTCACCGTTGAGGAGCGGCGAACCATGCCGATGACCTCGTACCCCTCGTCAAGGAGGAGTTCAGCTAGGTAGGAACCGTCTTGACCGGTGATGCCAGTTATAAGCGCGCGCTTTGTCATGGTGAGGATTTTACTCGGTCCCGATGCTGGGGTCTGTTAACTGAGTTGGCAAATTGCAAGCCTGTAGAGTGAAAGGTGCCGCTTCTTTCGACAGGCCAACTCTATGCAGTTACCAACACCAGATGACCCGTCCAAGATGAGTGCTCGGCCCCAAGCGGCAGAAGTTGCTGCACTCGGCTTGCGCATTGCGATGCTCAGAATGGGTCTGGGGTTCACTCAGCAAGAGCTTGCAGAGCGCTTGGGAATCTCTCGTGTTGCAGTGTCCAACTTGGAGTCTGGTCGAAGCGTCCCTGGTGAACGAACTGTGACGCTGATGGCTGGACTCTTCCGGATGGAACCATTCGAACTTGTCGAAGGCACGGCCTACCCGCAGGCCAAAGTCGATCGTTTACCCCTCGTGACGGCAAAATACACCGAGGTGGAACTGCAGTTAGCACTACTTGAGCGAGACCTGCGTTGGTTGGAGTCTGCCCCTGCCGAGCTAGCAATTGAGGTGATTGAGGGGTGGCAAAAGGCGCTTCGCCTGCTCGCAGAATGCACAACAGACAGCCGGCAACTGCTCCTTCTTCGCCAAGCTCTCGATGCGCTACCTGGTACCTAGCACCGAGCACTTTGCCTCGGCTTGTAACCGCATGACGCCCATGCTTGTAACCGCTTACGCTTCCGCTTGTAACCGCTTACGCCGGTCGTTCAGCAAATCCTCGAGCGTCTGATCGAGGGGAATCTCCGGCTTCCATCCTGTATCTGCCAGAATTCGAGAACTGTCGCCGAGCAGAATGGGAATATCAACAGGCCTCTGAAGATCAGGGTCTGGTTCAAGCGTCATGGGAATCTGAGCCATCGAGATCAGGCGTTCAGCTAGATCTTGAACAGGGATCGCCGTTCCTGAGCACACGTTGTACACCTGACCAGCGTGACCCTTGTCGACCAACAAGCGGTAGGCGCGAACAACGTCGCGAACATCGGTGAAGTCCCGCTGTGGACTCAGGTTCCCCACGCGGACCACTGAATTGCCCTCGATCTCGTTCGCTGCGACCCGCGACGCTAGGGCGGGCGCTACAAATTTGTCAGTCTGTCCCGGGCCGAGATGATTGAAGGGTCGAGCCCGGACAACATGTTGCTCGTATCCTAAAAACGCCTGCAACGCTACGTAGTCAGCGGCCACTTTGGAAGCCGCGTAAGGGCTCACGGGCCGCAGCGCGAGATCTTCAGTTATTGGTAAGTCCGCGGCTGTGACTTTGCCGTAAATATCGGCGGAGCCGATGGTCAGGACCCGCTCGGTTCCGGCTTCTCTGGCTGCCCATAAAATATTGAGGGTGCCCTCTGCGTTAGCGCGAAAAGTAGCCTGTGGGGTCTGCCAAGAGCCTCCAACGTCGCTAGCGCCGGCTAGGTGATAGACAACCTCGGGCTGACAACGGCGAAACATCTCGAGTAACGCTGCGGCATCAAGAATGTCGAGCCCGTCGGTGACCCGATCAGTAGCAGTCACTTCATCGCCGCATTCTTCAAGGTGGCGTTGAAGGTGAGCCCCGACAAAGCCACCCGCACCTGTTATGAGTGCCCTCATAGGTTCACCGGAGCAGGCTTAGGTGTCATTCGAATCTTCATCGCATGTCACTCTATGCGGGCGAACCGTCAAAGCATGCCTTCGCTTCATGTGTCGCCGGTTCAGCAATGCTGCGCGGTACGATCCATGTTCCCCGGATGAAGGACATGGTCATCCCACCCGAGACTCAAGAGCCCAACTCAGATCCTCTACCCGCTGCCGAAGAACCCGGAGCAGACACTGTCGACGACTCACTGCTGTCTGATCAGGTTGCACCGGTAGAGGAAGATGAATCTGAGGAGGCTGACCTTGACGAGAAGTGGGGCTTTGTTCAGCCAGAGCCACTGGTAGGCGTTGGCGCACCTCCGGTAGTGGCCGTAGTGATTACTTCGAACCCGGGCGATTACTTTGAAGATGCCCTTGAATCGATAGCAGCGCAGGAATACGAGAATCTCTCAGTTCTCGTTATCGATAACGGGAGTGAGCACGACCCGACGCCGCGAGTTGCAGAGATTTTGCCAACAGCATTTGTGAAGCGGAGAGAGCAGGACCTGGGTTTTTCTGCCGCCGCAAATGAGGTACTGGTAGCAGTCGAAGGTGCAGCGTTCTACCTGCTCCTACACGACGATGTTCGCCTTCCCGATGGCGCAATCACTGCGTTGGTGACCGAGGCCTTTCGGTCAAACGCAGGAATAGTTGGCCCCAAGCTGGTCGACTGGGACGACCCGAAACAGCTCCGTTCGGTTGGTTACGCCGTGGACCCATTCGGGTTCTCCTCCTCGGTTTCTGAGCCTGGTGAGTTAGATCAGTCACAGCATGATCTGGCCCGTGAAGTCTTTGCTGTCTCCGACGCATGCATGTTGATTCGGGCCGATCTTTTCGCAACTCTGGGTGGGTTCAACGAACAGATTCCTTACTTCGGCGAAGACATCGATCTGTGTTGGAGAGCGCACGTTGCTGCAGCAACCGTGCACCTCTGCCCCTCGGTTGCGGTCGGCCATCGCGAAGACTTTAAACAGCGACGCGGCTCTGAAGAGCGGTCTGAACGCCTAGCGCTTCGCCATGAGGCCAGGATGATGCTGAGCAACTACGAGTTGTTTCGATTGCTCTGGGTTATCCCCGTGGCGATTGTGTACTCAGCAATAGATTTGCTTGCCTCGTTAGTTCTCGGGAGATTCAAACACGCGGGTGATAGCACAGCATCTGTTGCGTGGAATCTTGGGAACGTCTTCACGCTGTTTTCTGCGCGCTCGCGGGTCAAGAAGACGCGTCGAACACATGACTCTGGCTACCTGCCCTTGATGCGTCAGGGAAGCTCCCGGCTGAAGGGAATCCTGCGCGGTCAAGACTCAAGCGAGAATCGCGTGCAGTCAGCCACGAACGCGAGTCGCGAATACCTGCGAGATATGACCGCTGGCCCAAACCGCGCGGCTGTTGCCATCTTTGTTCTGGTTGCAGCGCTCATGGTGCTTGGTGCAAGAAACCTGATTTCTGGGCCGCTTCCCGTGTTCCGCGAGTTCATAGATGCCGGCAGCAGCGGCGGCCAACTGCTCTCGGAATGGTTCACGGGGTGGCGAAACGCTGGCCTTGGTGAGCCAGCGATTGCGCCGGGCCTAGTGCCCGGGCTTGGCCTCGTCGGCTCAGTTCTATTTGGGGCGATTGGACTAGCCCGCCGACTGATGATTCTGATGCCACTGCTCGTTGGCGCAATGGGGGCTTGGAAACTCTTCTTGGGCACGCACTCGACGCGTACTCGGGTAGCCGCACTGCTCGCCTACGGCCTGAATCCTGTCGTGCTCAATGCCGTTGCAGAGGGTCGCCTGCAAGCACTCTGGGTGTACGCAGCGGCCCCTTGGTTGCTGCGGCGGCTGGCAATGCAGGCAGGAATCCAGCCGTTTGACAGGCCGGAACTGCCACTACCTCCACGCTTGCGACAGCTTGCGGGAACTGCACTGATCTTTGCTCTTGTGGGATCTGTTACCCCGCTTGGGGCTCTCATTCTGGCGTTGAGCATGCTGGTACTAGCAGCGGTGTCCTCGCTCAGTCACCATGCCAAGCAGGCCCGCCGAATGGCAGCATCCACCGTTGGGGGCCTCATTCTGGCCATTCCCGTGCTCCTGCCATGGCTACTCGCATCGGTACTCCGCGGGGATCTCGCATCTCTGACAGGTCTCTGGGCTACCAACAGCGCATCTCCCTCTGCAGCGCGCATTCTGACCGGGTCGCTTGGAGCAGTCACTGTGGGTCTGTTTGGTTGGGGCTTGGTCATTGCAGCCATGTACTGCCTGATTGCTGGCAGCGGCTGGCGTCTTCGATGGGGTATCAGCGCATGGGTGCTCACCTTTGTGTCTTGGGTTGCCACGGTGGCACTTGCCAAATGGGGATTCTTGGGTGGTGCCGGGGCAGAACTCATCTTGATGCCCGCCGTTCTTGGTTTGTGTGTTGCCATTGCAATGGGTGTGCTGGCGTTCGAACACGACGTAGTCGGCTCAGACTTCGGGTTACCGCAGGTGCTCTCCGGGGTTGCGGTTGCGGCAGTGCTGATTGGTCTGGTCCCCATCGGTGTGGCGGCAGCCAACGGGCGCTGGTATCAGCCAGAAGGCGATTTCCGTAATCTGCTTGATGTCGTAGATGAGGGAACGAACTTCCGCAGCGTTTGGATTGGCGACCCGGATGTATTGCCCCTGTCGGGTTGGACACTCGAGGGCGAAGAGGGCCTAGCTATGGGTGTGAGCAGCGGCCTTGATCCGCTGATTACGCAGCGCTTCCGCCTTGACGGAGGGACAGGAGTGGCCACCCTGACTGAAGCAGTCGAGGCAGCGCTGAATGGGGAGACAAGTCGCCTCGGGCGTCTGTTGGCGCCCATGGGGATTCGCTACATCGTGGTCATCAACAGACCCGCACCCGAACCGTTTGCTTCTGCCGAAGTGCCGATGCCCGTTCCCGCTTTGGCGGCATTGCGAGAGCAACTCGATCTTCGTGAAGTCGAGATCAATCCCGGAGTCGTGCTGTTCCAAACAGGTGCACCTTGGCCACTGCGATCAAATGTGAGCGATCTCAATTTGCCTTCAGATGGGGCCCCTACGTTGGAACAGCAATTGGGCAACGGTTGGGCCGCTCCACCTGCAGTGCTTGGGACCAACCCAGGTACCAATTTCTCGGGAACCGTCCTGGGCGATCAACAGATTGCTCAGTCTGTGACCGCAGATCCCGGATGGCATATGAAGCAGGACTCCCAAGAGGACGCTAAGAGGACAGATCTGTTTGGCTGGTCCCAGCAGTTCACGTCCGATGCAGGTGGATCCGTTACGTTGGCTTGGGTGACGCCGTTGAGTCTGCGTGCACTGCAGTTGTTGCAAGTGCTGGGGCTACTTGGGCTGTTAGTGCTGGCTATTCGAAACCCCCGGATGTTTCCCAGATCTTCAAAGAGAGGCTCCGCTGAAATTGCTGGCCAGCGAGTAGTTGTAGGCCCCGATGGACTGCAACCGGAACAGACAACTGCTACCTCTGCAGCTAGCGCCCTGCGCAATCCCACAGGTCCATCTGAGGGTCCTGTCGCCGAAGCGGCCGAGGACCCCAACAGTGGTTCTGCTCCCAGCGAACAGGGGGAGCAGGCATGAAGGTCTCGCGCTTAGTTCTCATCACCTTCGTCCTGCTTGGCATTGTGGGTTTAACAGCGTTCTGGGGCGGCAGTCCCGCCGTACCGGTGGATGGTTCGATCGACGAGATCATCCCCGAGTCAGGTTCTGAAGAAACGTTGTCCTCGACTTGGTATTGCGCAGCGGGCGGCCTTGGCGAGTCGGCAGCTTCCACCCATGAGGTCTTGTTAGCGAACCCTTCCAACGAGGTTGTTCCAGTCCGGTTGACGGCTTACAACGCTCAGGGTCTAGTGGGTGAGCCAAAGACAATTGCTTCGGTTGCCCAGCAGGTCACCCCCGTGGATGTGAACGCGGTTTTTGGCGGGAGCGAACTCTCGGTGATGGCCGAGTTCGATTCTGGAGCGCTTGCAGTTCAGCATCGCATCACGACGGCAACCTCGGCAGATTCGGTTCCGTGCTCCACGACCTCGTCTGAGAGATGGTTCTTTCCTGCGCAGACCTCCGTACTGGGATCCTCGGCACTGCTTGTGCTGTTCAATCCCTTTTCTGCAGATGCCGGTGTCGACATCACTGCAGCAGTCGTAGATGGATTGCGTTCCCCCAAGGAGTGGGCGGGAATTGTGGTTCCAGCAGGAACCTCGCGGGTTATAGATCTTGGACAGTACGTGCAGCGACGTGATCAGTTCTCGGTGGCCGTCCGACTCCGAAACGGCAATCTCATAGCTGAGTCAGCACAGAGCTTTGACATCGCTGCTGCTGGTGATGCGCCGGCCGAACGCGGCTTGCGCCTGCAACTTGGCGTTCCCGAGGCTCGCTCAGGCTGGACCTTTGCGGGTGGCTTTAAAGGGTCGGGGGTGAAAGAAGAACTCGTGGTGTACAACCCCGGCCGGCAGGTTGCCTCGGTGATTGTTCAGGTCACGCCATATGGCGGCGCAAGCGATCCTCCTGAGCCATTCGAGTTGTCCGTGCCAGCCAAGCGATTCTTGGTTCTCGACCTGAGCGCCGAACAGCGGATCCCCGACACGGGCTTTCACTCAATACGGGTCGAGACTTCGGCGAAGACCCCGATAGTGACCGCTCGCACCACTCAACTTTTCGGACCGCCTACAGCTGCGGCCGAGCCTGCGGCTGGCTCTGCTGCCCCTGCAGTGGGAACCCGTCCGAATGAGACGCTCGGCGTGGCTATCGGCACTGCAACGCCTGTGTATGCGCGGCGCTGGACCATGCCAGCAGTGCGCACGGGCCCCGAGCAGCAGCCGATGGTCCTTATTCACAATCCCACTGCGGGCATCGTCACGGTGGACCTGCAAGCACTAGCGGGTAAGGCTGCACCAATCGAGATCGCAACTGCTCTCGAGGTGGCAGCAGGAGACAGCCTGTATGTCCCCCTTGCGGTTCAACAACTCACAGGAGTGGCTGACTGGGTGGTCAGTCTCAGGGCAAGTGATTCTGTTGCTGTGGAACAGTTGCAGACCTTCGCTACACAAAATGATCTCTCCTTTGGCTCTGCTGTTCCGGTGCTCGCCAACCGCTGATTGTCCAGACCATGTCTGCTGCGGCACAATCTGTTGGTGGATCGCTTGTTGCCAGCTGTACTCCTTGCAGCTTTTATCATTGGTATGGCCCTGCTGCTGCAGCGTAAAAAGTCGGCAACCCCAACTGATGCCATCACTGAGCACCGGGCGCCAACCCATTTAGAGCGTTCGCAGTTTGACGCCCCCGAGCGTCCTTGGCTCGTAGCGGTCTTCACTGCATCCTCGTGTACTACCTGTGCCGAGGTCTGGTCCAAAGCTGCCGTGCTTGAGTCCGCCGAGGTAGCAGTCCAACAGGTTGAACTGAGTGAATCAGGAGACATGCACGCGCAGTATGGAATCACAGCTGTGCCGATTGTTGCCCTCGCAGACGCGGATGGGGCCGTGAAGTCTTCGTTTCTTGGCCCCGTATCTGCCACACACCTGTGGGCGGGCTTGGCGGAACTACGCAACCCGGGCAGCGTCCCGCCAGGCTGCACCGACCACTAGGGGCAAACCGGTCTAGTTAGCTAGCACGAACTTGGCTAGCTAGGACATGGCTGGCTAGTTACGCCGTTTCTGAGCAGCACGCCGTTTCTGGCTAGCTAGGCAGTTTCTGGTCCAACAGCACCTGGGTTCTGAAACCCAGTTGGCGGTGCAGGATGCGGTGCCGGTGCAGTGGGTGCAGTGGGTGCAGTGGGTGCCGGGGATGCCGATGGTGTCGGCGAGGGCACTGGCGCTGAGGGAGCAGCGGAAACTGCTCCACTTACAGGATTTTGGTTCTGCTCAGTGCTCAAGTGCGCTGGGATTGGCGGGGGAGTAGTCGCTGACGGTGCAGTCGCAATCGGCGGGGCCGGAGCCACCGCTGAGGCCTCTGTTGAGCCATTCATAGACAGAGTGATGAATCGGTTCACTTCGTGGCCAGAAATGGTCTCCTGCTCTAGAAGCCCACGAGCGATCAGGTCGAGCGCATGGCGATGCTCTGTCATCAAGTCAGTGCAGCGCTCTTCGCCCTCGCGAAGCATTCGTTCCACCTCATCATCAATCAGGCGAGATGTATCTTCAGAGAACTCGCGCTGTTGGCCAAAGTCCTCGCCAAGAAACACTGGGGCAGAACCGCCCCAGGCTCGTGGCCCCACACGGTCGCTCATGCCGAACTCAGTCACCATGCGACGAGCCCGCTCAGTAGAAACTTGCAGGTCGTTGCTTGCTCCAGTGGAGCGGTGGTTGAAGACGAGTTTCTCTGCAACGCGGCCACCCATGGCAACCACAATCGACTCTTCTAGATATTCGCGTGAGTACGAGTGGCGTTCTTCCTCCGGCAATTGCTGGGTGACTCCTAGAGCCATGCCCCGAGGGAGGATGGTCACCTTGTGGACCGGGTCTGCGTTGGGAAGCAAAGCTGCGCAGAGTGCATGCCCAGCCTCGTGGTAGGCAGTGATTTCCTTCTCGCTGTCAGACAGCACCATTGACTCGCGACGCTGGCCCATCAGGACCCGGTCTCGGGCATCCTCAAAGTCATGCATCTCTACAATTTTTGCCCCACGGCGAACTGCAGTTAGGGCCGACTCGTTGACCAAGTTGGCCAAGTCGGCGCCCGACATGCCCGGGGTTCCGCGAGCAACGAGCGCCAAGTCAACGGAATCGCTCAACTTCTTGTGCTTGACGTGTACTTCAAGGATCGCCCTGCGGTCGTCAAGTTCTGGCAGGGGTACCACGACTTGCCGATCAAAGCGTCCGGGGCGAAGTAGCGCAGAATCCAAAATGTCTGGACGGTTGGTTGCGGCAATCATGACCACACCATCGGTTCCTTCGAACCCGTCCATCTCGGAGAGCATCTGATTGAGGGTCTGCTCACGCTCGTCGTGGCCACCGCCCATACCAGCGCCGCGCTTACGGCCTACAGAGTCGATCTCGTCAATAAAGATGATGGCTCGACCGTGCTTGCGAGCAGATTCGAACAGGTCGCGAACTCGTGATGCTCCAACGCCGACAAACATCTCCATAAAGTCTGAACCGGAAACTGAGAGGAACGGCACGCCTGCCTCGCCAGCAACGGCGCGGGCAATAAGCGTCTTTCCTGTTCCAGGAGGGCCGACAAGCAGAACGCCCTTGGGAATGCGTGCGCCAATCTCTAGGAACCGCTCGGGTTCTTGCAGGAAGTCCACAACTTCGCGGATCTCTCGCTTTACCCCTTCATAGCCAGCAACATCGGCAAACAGTGTGGCTGGCCGTTCTGTTGAGTAGGTCTTAGCGCGGCTGCGACCAATGGACATGATGCCGCCCATTTGCCCCTGAGCACGACGCTGCATCCAGACAAAGAAGCCAATGATCAAGAGGATTGGAAGCATCAACGGGATGATCTGCATCAAGAATCCGGCAGTTGGAGTGTCGAACTCCACGGCCACGTCTTTTTCGTCCATGAGAATCAGCAGTTCCGGTGGCGGGTCTGTTGGACCCGTCGTGGTAAAGGTCTCGCCACTCTTCATCTCGCCGGTGATGGTTGCATCCACGTTGTTCCAAGTGACGCTCTTGACGTTTCCGTCTTGGATCTCTTGGGTGAACTTGGTGTACGGGATGGGCTCGGTCTTCTTAGCGGACAGCTGTAAGGCGCTGATGACCACAAGGCCAACCACGAGCACGAGTACCCAAACCAGCCAAGAAGGAAGGTTATTGGTGCGTCCAGTTGAACCTCCGGAACCGCCAGACCCCGATGGTGAAGTTTTATTTTGCTCAGCAGGCATACCTCTAGCCTAGAAGGAGTTGAGACGTTCTCCCTAGCGTGATTCGAAAGACTCTGAGAATGCTCTGGTGTTTTGGTAATTGTTTTGGCCAATACTGCTCAAGCATCCGCAGTTTTGAGCGCTTGCAGCAGTACGTTCTGCCTTCGTGAGCCGGAGCTGCGCCAAACCAACTTGTTCCCGTCGAGCCGTTGCGACGATGTCCTACGCCTATGCCGAAGGCGTTGTGTGGTTAGAACCACTTCGACCTGAGTCTCATCCCATGGTTCATGATCTGTGCGCACAACACGCTGCCAGCGTTCGTGTGCCGCAGGGTTGGGAACTGCGCAATGAGTTTGAAGCGGCCGAGGCTGCCGATCAGGTCCCGGCCGCCACTTCCTCGCAAGCGTTTTCAGAGTACAGAGGTCCTGAGCAACTCGATTTGATCGGCGCCTGAGTCAGGTATCCTCCGCACTTATGCAGCGAGAAGGCAGCAGGGTGTTGTGATCGAGTTCAACCAAAACGACCTGCCCGCACAGGATGAAGAGCTTCGCTGGGGCCTTGGTGATGTCGCTATAGGGATATTCGCCAGCTTGATTCTCTCTGTGCTCATCGGGGGAACGATCATGGCCTTGGCCGGCTGGGGTTCTTCTGCGGATACCCCGATTTGGGGTCTTGCACTGCTGCAAATTCCGCTCTGGGCTGGCTACCTGGGAGCGGTTGTCTTTGCTGGGTCCAAAGGCCGAGGGGTCATTGCGGACTTCGGTCTGCGAATGCGCGCATTTGATGCCCCGCTCGGCCTAGCGCTCGGTATTTTCTGTCAACTTTTGGTGCTGCCACTTCTGTACGCTCCCATTTTCTTTCTGACGGACACCGACAAAGAAGCGCTGTCGCGGCCTGCAGAGCAACTTGCAGAACGAACTGATGGGACCGTTAGTTGGCTGCTTTTTGCCCTGCTGGTAGGAATCCTGGCCCCCATCGTTGAAGAACTGTTCTACCGCGGGCTTCTCCTGAAGGCCCTTGAGAAGCGCCGAATGCCCGTCTGGGCAGCCGTTCTTGTGAGCTCAATCATCTTTGCTGGCATGCACATGCAGACGCTGCAATTTCCTGGACTGCTGCTCGTTGGTCTGGTGGCAGGAACCCTTGCTGCGATAACTGGCCGCTTAGGGCCATCCATCTGGCTGCATATTGGCTTCAACATGACAACCGTTGTGGCGCTGTTCATGGCGATGCGCTCATAAAATGTTTCGGAACTACTCAACAACGAGTTGCAGCTGCCGAATGGTGAAGAGTCCGAAACGAGATGTCCGGATGGGTACCGAGCCTCAATAAGTGAGAGACTAGGCAACTGAGACATTGGAACTGCTGGGAGCACCCGAATGAGCACTACCGAATGCAATCACGAACAAGTCGAAATCGCCTTGACCATTGATGGGGCCAAGCTCTTCATGAAGTCCTGCTCGATCTGTGACGTCCGAAGCTGGCGCCGAGACGGTGAAGTAGTTGAACTTGATGGGCTCCTGCACGACATCAGTGAGGTTCCGACTCGCTACCGGCGTACCCTGTCTGCCTAAGCGTGTCTTTGCTTGCTTGATGTAGCGGCGGGTTCTGAGAAGCGTTCAGGAAACTCGTGCCGGCTGTCACAGACCGGCACTCAGTTCGTGTCAGGATAAGTCATGGATGAGATGCCCGAAGCCGGGTCAGAACCGGTCGGTGGGGACGTTGATGCTGACTCAGCAATGACTCAGGACTCCTCAGAAGAACTGTTCTCGGATGTCATCCTCGAAGAGGATGCAGCACTAGAGGATGCAGTACCAGAGGATGCAGTGCTAGGGGCTGAAGCCTCTATTGATATCGATGATCCAGAGAACTCCGGGGCGAACCTAGCCAAATGGGTGTCCTGGGGGATTGTCGCAACCTGTTGCGCGATCGTGTTCATCTCGCTGGATCCGCTGTTGATCTTTCAAAACACCACTGCCACCGGCGGCGATATGGGTGCCCACGTCTGGGGGCCTCGGTTTCTTTCTGATCACCTTCTGCCTCAGTTCCGGGTATCGGGCTGGACCCAGGACTGGTACGCAGGGTTTCCCGCCTACGTCTTTTATATGGTGGTGCCCTCGCTGTTCGTGCTCTGGCTCTCTTATGGGCCGCCAATCTGGCTGAGTCCAATCCTGCTGGCGCTTCTGGCCTTCGGCGTGTGGAAGCTGAAGCCGCGTCTACCCGATGCATGGATGCGAACTGCTATGTGGATCGCAACCGTATTCATAGCTGTTCTGCTCGTGCCGATTCCGTACAACATTGCGTTCAAGTTGGTCACGATTTCTGGCATGATCACGCTTCCCATCGCTGGGTATTGTCTGGCTAAAGCGGCTCGAGTTCCCTTCCCGGGACCGCCACTCGTGGCGATGGCAACGCTTGGGTTTATCTACGACAAGGGGTTCACCATCCTTGGCGGAAACGGAGCGTCGACTCTGGCAGGGGAGTTCGCGTTCTCGGTGTCGCTGACCCTGGCAGTGCTCTACCTGGCAGTTATCTTCAAGGGCGTTCGAACGGGCCGCGACCGTGCGCTCGGGGCCACCTTGTTGGCTCTGACGATTCTGTGTCACTTGATTCCTGCCATTTTCGCTGGGATCGCCACGATCCTTATCCTGTTGTTCCTTCGTCGAGAAGACCGCACGCCATGGTGGGATGCCAACCGGGTGGGTCGCTGGGTAGCAGGAGTGCTCGTCGGACTCACGCTGTTCACGCTCATCTCAGATGCCAACCTTGTAGGTCTCAATCAACTCCGTAAGTTGCCAGGAGCCTCAGTTTGGTTCCCCTCGCAATGGTGGTTTCCTGGACTAGCCACCTTTGCTGCACTTGCCCTCTTCACTGGCTTTGAGCCGCGAGTGCTTCCATGGTTGAAGCAGCGCCGAGCCTGGATCCCTGCCGGAATCGCAGTTGTCCTGGCAGGGTTGATGCTCATTCGCTGGTCTAGCTGGTGGGCCCTTGTACTTGTTCTGCTTGCTCTGGCACTTGCTGTCTTCGCTGGGATTGACACCCGACTAGGCAAGTGGATTCTCTTAGTCGGACCTGTGGGCGGTCTGTTGACGGGGTTCTGGTCCCTGCCCTTCTTGGGCAACAGCACCTACATGAATGACATGGGCTGGGAGAAGTACACCAAGTACTCCGATTACCTCTTAGCCGTGCCAGAGCTCGATTCGGGGGGCATGCCTTACCGGAACTTGGTATTTGCCCTTGCTGGTCTTGGGCTGTTGTTAGCGCTGATTCAGCGGGTTCGCTTCGGATGGTTTTTGGGCCTAACGATCCTCGTTCTTGCATGGACGTTCCGGTACTTCCCCCAGTACCGGCTCTGGAATGCAAGGCTGCTGCCGTTTTACTATTTGGCGTTCTACTTGCTTGCAGGCCTTGCGCTAGCACTGATTATCCGGTCGATTTCGCTGGCTGTTCAAGACATGACGCATCGTCGCGAAGAGCCAGTCATGGTTGCAGTCATTGGCACCTCCGTGGTCGTTGTGATCTTCATCTTCGGTCTCCTTGGAGCATTTCGGGTGCTGCCAGGTGGTGCGCTCGTGGCCGACCCCGATCGTCCCACGGCCACGGTGTACCGCTGGGGGGGAATTAATTTTCAAACTGCAATCGTCAACGATTGGGCAAGATGGAACTACGCCGGACTTGAAGGCAAAGATGCGTACCCCGAGTTCATCGGCATCATGAACATGATGAAGGATGTCTCCGCTGAGAATGGCTGCGGGAGGGCATTTTGGGAGTACGACAGCGGACTGAATCGCCACGGAACCACCATGGCGCTCATGCTCTTGCCGTACTTCACCGATGGCTGCGTGGGGTCGATGGAGGGGCTGTACTTCGAGGCATCCTCTACCACTCCGTTCCATTTCCTGACCCAATCGGAACTCTCAACTGCACCCTCGCGGGCGCAACGAGAACTGCCGTATAACAGCTTCAACATTCAAGAGGGTGTTTCGCACCTGCAGTTACTCGGTGTCAAGTACTACATGGCCACAACTGCATCAGCTATCGAGGCGGCAAAGACTGAACCGCGGCTGACTCAAGTAGCAAACGAGACCTTCACGTATTCGGACACAGCCGGCACTCCACAAACGACCAACTGGGCAGTCTTCGAGGTTGCCGATTCAGAGCTTGTGGTACCGCTCGAGAATGACCCTGTTGTGGTGACCGATGCAGATGATCACATCGACGGCTGGGTGTACTCCAAAGAGCGGCTACCGCCAACGGAGGTACAGCTCGAGGCAGGCATTCCAGGATCGAAAGCCCCAGGGCCTGCTGTGACTTGGTTCAACGATCCAACAAAGTGGGATGTCCTTCTGGCAACTTCGGGTCCCGATGACTGGCCGCGGGCGACTGCAGCGGATGCCTCTTCTGAGAAACAGCCGAATCCTCCCAGCAAAGTCAGCAACATCGTCACGACTCAGGATTCGATCGAGTTCGACGTTGACAAAGTCGGCGTGCCAGTGCTCGTCAAGATTTCGTACTTCCCGAATTGGCATGCAAGTGGTGCAGAAGGCCCGTACCGGGTCAGCCCGAATTTCATGGTCGTGGTACCTACTGAGAAGCACGTGTCCATGGGTTACGGGTACAGCAAGTACGACATCCTCGGATGGCTTGCAACCATTATTGGTTTGGTAGGCCTTGGTGGACTTGCCGTACTCGATCATGGTCGAAGGCTCCGAGACGAGGGTGAACCCAGTAAGGAATCCAGCCTCCTCTCAGCGGAGCCATGATCCTCGTATGACCCACGCGACCTCAGTGTCACCGACCTAAGGCGAATCAGGATGGATCTGCTTCGCCGCTTTGCCCTTGTGGGGCTGATCGCAACTGCTGTTGATGTCATTGCACTGCTAGTTCTGCGCGAGCAGGTCGGCCTGCCGATCTGGATTGCAGACTCCCTCGCAGTGGCCCTCGCTACAGCTGTGTCCTGGGTGCTGCATGGTCTGGTGTCCTTTCCCGATGATCCCGCGAGGCGCTGGTACAACCGACCGGCGCAGTATGTAAGGGCGTCAGCGGTTTCACTACTCGCCGATGTGTTCGTGCTGTCGCTGCTCTACGAACTTTTGCACCCCGAATGGTGGGGTGCGCTCTTAGTGATCAAACTGCCCGCCTTGATGGTCGCCTTCATCTTGCGCCTCGTCATGTACCGGGAGGCCATGTTTGTCACAGTTCGCGAGGATCAGCAGGCGCCGAACCCTCGAACTGCTGCAATGGGTCAGGTTCGACTCTCGGTAGTCGTTCCCGCGTACGGAGAGGCTGACCGGATTGCTGACTCGGTTCAGAGAATCCGGTCAGCGCTGTCCTCTGTACAGAGTGATGGTGGTCTGCAGATCGTGGTCGTAGACGATGGGTCATCTGACGCCACCGCAGCCGAAGCCGAGCGGGCAGGAGCGGACCTAGTTCTCAAGCAAGAGGTCAACGCTGGTAAGGGCTCCGCTGTTCGCGCTGGGATGCTGGCCGCGACTGGCCGGGTAGTTGCGTTCACTGATGCAGACCTCTCATACGCTCCCGATCAGCTTCTGCTCCTGCTCGACGGTGTAGAGCAAGGCTGGGACGTAGTCGTTGGCAGCCGGCAGCACGTTGAAACGCAGACTGTGGTGAGAGCGGGCCGAATTCGAGAGGTGGGTGGCCGCATTATCAATGTGTTGACAGGGTTAGTTCTGCTCGGCCGCTACCGAGACACACAATGCGGTCTCAAGGCCATGCGTGCCGATGTGGGCCGCCTGATTTTCTCTCATGCCAAGATCGATGGGTTTGCGTTCGATGTCGAGGTCTTTGCGCTTGTGGAGCGATACCGACTAACTCTGCATGAGGTCCCGGTTGAAGTGCAGAATTCGGAGCGTTCCACCGTGAACGTGGCGCGAGATGCCTTTCGTTTGATTCGCGACCTGTTTCGAATTCGCCGTTGGGGTCGTCTAGGCCAGTACGAGGTTGACCCAGCAGAATTCCCGCAAGCAGGGTCTCAGGCTTAGCTGTTCAGACAACTTTGCCGTAGTGGGGGAGTTGTTTTCGTGGCGGTTGTTCAAGTGACAGTTCTCCTGACAACTAGGCTTCCACCTCGTGAGAACCCTCGAAAATATCTTTAAGGCCTATGACGTTCGCGGACTTGTTCCCGAACAATTCGACTCCGAGATTGCTCATGCAATCGGTGTTGGTTTTGCCAAGTTCGTGCTGGAGGACTCCTCTCCCGGGGAGCGGCCCACCAAGGTTCTCGTTGCTCGAGACATGAGGCCTTCGGGGGTTGAACTCGTGGCTGAGTTTGCTCGCGGCGTGCAGAGTCAAGGTATTGATGTTGTCGACTTGGGTTTGGGCTCGACTGACTTGTTGTACTTTGCCGCTGGCAGCCTCAATGCCCCGGGAGCGATGTTTACGGCCTCGCATAATCCCGCTCAGTACAACGGCATCAAGTTCTGCAGGTCGGGTGCCCGACCAGTTGGTGAGGACTCCGGCCTCAGCCAAATCCGCTCCGTTGCAGAGCAGGAACTGAACGCTCCGAGCGCAGCGAGCGCTGCGACTGGTTCCATTACCGAGCAGGACCTACTTGCCGCTTTCGCAGATCATGTTCGTTCCTTCGTAGATACCAGCGTGCTGGCCCCGCTCAAGATCGTCGCTGATACTGCAAACGGCATGGGTGGACTCATCGTGCC
>ERZ888423.770-NODE-770-length-31776-cov-12.974402_pt1 | contig 31776 bp, 25 predicted proteins | sample MGYA00520523_ERZ888423 | MGnify/ENA primary metagenome ERZ888423 (study PRJEB32303, sample SAMEA104408611) | aquatic metagenome | biome: Brackish water; feature: Pelagic; material: water | place: Baltic Sea | collected 2014-06-08T10:24:00 | depth 30,27 m ...
GGGCCAGGATAGGATTACTGCGTGATCCCTAAGATGGGGGCTTACTCCTGTTCACCTCCGCCTACGGCTTAGGTTTTTCATTTCCCCCATCTGCTGAAGCGGGGCTTCGCAGATGGGGGAAATGAAAAACCCCCACTTGACAGTGGGGGTGAACAGGAGTGCGGAGAGAGAGGGATTCGAACCCTCGATACCCTTTTGGAGTATACACACTTTCCAGGCGTGCTCCTTCAACCACTCGGACACCTCTCCTTGGAAATTGGGAGGACAAAATTACAAAAAAGGTCGGCGAATTCAGGTAGTGGCGCCCTCAAATATCTTGGGGAATAATTCTCTGGCATTCGCAGTTGTTGCCAGCTCTATGCCTGCCTTATCTGTCCCAAGTAACTGTGCAAGCCGCTCCACCACCAGCGGAATATAAGCAGGTTCATTGCGCTTACCGCGATGCGGAACAGGTGCCAGATAAGGTGCATCTGTTTCCAAAACCATGAAAGGCAGGTCTTCCGGTACTAGTGTTTTATCCAGGCCTCCATTCTTAAAAGTGGCAACACCCCCGATGCCAATCTTACCTCCGGCATCTTTAATGCGCTCCAATTGCTCCCTGTTTCCGCTAAAGCAATGGAATACTCCGGCGAGTCGGCCGTCCTGTGCCTTGGCAAAAAGCTGAATACAATCGTCGATGGAATCACGGGAATGAATAATAATGGGCAGGCCCAGTGCCTTCGACCATGACAATTGTCTGCTGAAAGCCTGCTTTTGTTCCTCCACAAAAGTTGTATCCCAGTAGTAATCTAACCCTGTTTCACCGACAGCAACATAATTGTCTTTACTGAACAGACCTTCCATTCTGTTGAGCTCGAACTGATAATCTGCTTTCACACTGCAAGGGTGAAGCCCCATGCTGGGGTAGCATATTTCTGGAAACAGCCGATGCATCTGCCACATGGCTGCCTCTACAGATGCATCAATATTCGGCATCACAATTTTAGCAACACCTGCTGCCACTGCTCTTTGCACTGCACGCTCCTTATCTGCATCAAATTCAGCGCTGTAAATATGGGCATGGGTATCTACTAACATGATTGATTTAAGGGATTAATCCGGCGTCTAAGTTCTTTTGCTGCATGTCCTGAAGCACTGCCTCAAGTGCCGGCAGCATTCTGGGGGCAGCCTTCTCGCTGTCGTGAAACACGATGATACTTCCCCTCGAATAATTTTCCAATACATTGCGGGTGCATGCTGCAGCGTCCAGTGCTTCGTCAAAATCTCCACTCAGCACATCCCACATGATCACCTTATACATCGGTTGTAAGACCTTGAATTGTGAAAGGGTTATCCTTCCATACGGGGGACGGAACAGCCCGGAGTTGACCAGCTCTGCACAGCGCCCGGCATCTTCCACATAGGCATCTGTAGAAGTTCGCCAGCCATTGACATGGTGATAGGTATGGTTGCCCACCCGGTGGCCTTCATCGAGAATGCGCTGGTAAAGAGCAGGTGACTTGCGCACATTATCTCCGATACAAAAAAAGGTAGCTTTCTTATCTGCTGCCCGAAGCAGGTCCAGGACCTTGTCTGTCACCCCCGGAACAGGGCCATCATCGAATGTAAGGTAGACTTCGTCGCTTCCTGTTATCTCCCAGGTGAGTCCCGACAGCAGCCTTTTGAGATATGGTGGTGTTTTTACCAGGTACATGCAGACGCAACAATGATAATCATTTTTAACTTTACACCTGCTTATGGAAAATGTCGGAAATGTACGCGTGCGTTATGCTCCCAGCCCTACGGGGCCTCAGCATCTGGGAGGCATCCGCACTGCCTTGTTCAATTACCTCTTCGCAAAAAAAAATGGTGGCACTTTTGTTTTCAGAAGTGAAGACACCGACCAGTCGCGGTTTGTGCCCGGTGCGGAAGATTATATAACCGATTCATTGCGATGGGCCGGCATAACAGTCGATGAAGGGCTTAATGTAGGCGGACCTTACGGACCATATCGGCAGAGCGAACGCAAGGAGCTTTACCGGGAGTATGCCATGCAACTGATAACATCCGGTCATGCCTATTATGCCTTCGATACCAGTGAAGACCTGGAAGCCATGCGCACACGGATGACCGCACAGGGGAACCCTTCACCTGCTTACGACCATATAACACGGCAGTACATGCAGAATTCTCTGGCTTTGCCGAAAGATGAAGTAGAAAAACGACTTGCTGCCGGTGATCCTTATGTTATCCGCATCATGATGCCGCGTAACGAAGAAGTAAAATTCAATGATATTGTCAGGGGCTGGGTCGTTTTCAATACCAACCAGCTGGACGACAAGGTGCTATTTAAAAGCGATGGTATGCCCACCTACCATCTTGCCAATGTGGTAGATGATCATCTGATGCATATCACCCATGTGATCAGGGGGGAGGAATGGCTGCCCAGTGCACCCACCCATGTGATGCTGTACCGCGCTTTCGGCTGGGAAGACACCATGCCGCAGTTTGCCCACTTGCCCCTGGTGCTGAAGCCCGAAGGTAATGGCAAGTTGAGCAAAAGGGACGGCGACCGTCTTGGCTTCCCCATCTATACCCTTGACTGGGAAAATCCATTAACGGGTGAAAAAATTTCAGGGCTGGCAGAACGCGGTTTCCTTCCTGAGGCGTATACCAACTTTCTGGCATTGCTGGGCTGGCATCCGGGTGGAGACACGGAAGTGATGGACCCCGATGCTTTGCTGGAAGCTTTCTCGCTGGAACGCGTAGGAAAATCAGGCGCCCGATTTGATCCGGAAAAGGCCAAATGGATTAACCAGCAGCATTTAAAGATGAAATCGGACAAAGAACTGGCGGCATTGCTGGAACCGGTGTTAACCCGCATGGGCATTACTTCTGACGCGGAATATGTAGAACGCGTTTGCGGATTGATGAAGGAAAGAGCCGTATTTGTCCCCGATTTATATGAACAGGGTAAGTATTTCTTTAGCGATACTTTTGACTACGATTCCAAGACTATTGCAAAAAAATGGAAAAAAGATAGGGCCAACCTATTTGAAAATCTCACAGAGCGTATAAATTTGTTGCAAGTTTGCAAGAGCGCGGAACTGGAACAACTGGTACATGCGTTTATGGAAGAACACGAGCTGAAGATGGGAGATGTAATGCCCATGTTGCGAATAGCACTTACAGGCACCTTGCAGGGACCACCTGTTTACGATGTGATGGAGGTGCTGGGAAAAGAGAAAAGTGTTACTCGCCTGCAGAACGGATGGAAAGTTTTTAACCAAATGATATAATCTACTCCTATGCCTAAGAAAAAGCCAATGGAAGGTACTCCTGAAGTTCACGAAGAACTGGAAGGATTTGAAATGCGTATCAATGAATTCGGAGAAATTACGAGCAATACCTCCGTTGATAAATTGAACCGATTCCTCAACAAACACGTCGAAGACAAAAAATTCAAAGGTCTTGACAGCATCCCTTATGCACAAAAAGGCGATGATGACGACGATGACGATTTTGATGATGATGACTACAGTGATGACGACGACATCGGTTTCGATGACGATGACAATGAAATCGCAGATCCGGTGAAGAACATGGAAAAGGACTTCCCGGGCAAAGGCAAAAAAAGCAAAGAATTCGACGATTTCAATGATGAAGATTTGATTGATGAATACGGCGAAGAATTTGGAGAAGAAGATGATTATGACTTCGACGATGATTTATAAAAAATAAACCCTCATCGGGTAGACCCTGTCTGGTAAAGACAGGGTTTTTTTATGCCTACATATTCCAGTAAAAATCCTGCACCAGCTGCAGGTAGGCGTCTGAAAAACCTTCGCCGGCATACAGGGATAAAGAAGTAACTTTTGGAGCAGTCGTCGACCGATCCCATGCCAGCAAACAGCGCTCTGCGTTGCTCTCCTTTTTGGTATAAACATCTGTTACGGACCGCAATCGCCACCCGCAATCAGATGCCGCTTGCAGCCATGCCTTTTTTGCTGCTTCGGGAATAATCACACACCAAACGCCATCCGGCAACAGCAGTCGATCGGCAGCCGCTGCCAGCTCTGCAGGAGGCAGGTGTTCCGCCTTACGCGCCAGGCTCCTTCCGGGATCTTCCACCTTCCAGCCATTGGCAAAAAACGGGGGATTACAAACCAGCAGATCGTATTGCTTACCTGCATGCTTCACCCATTCTCCCAGCGAAGCATGAAATGCCTGCAGCCTATCGCTCCAGGGTGCTTGAGCGAAGTTGAACAAAGCCTGTTGTGCGGATAATTCCGATAAGTCAATGGCATCAATTGCTGCACCGGGAAAGCGCTGCGCCAGCATCAACGCAATCAGTCCGGTTCCGGTACCTACATCGAGCATACGATTTACAACTGTTCCACCGGAAGCCCAGGCGCCCAGCAGGACGCCATCGGTGCCCACTTTCATGGCAGCATGCTCCTGATCCACCTGGAATTGTTTGAACCGGAAAACCTTCTCTTTCGCCATCTTTTGGAATGTCAGGAATTAGTCACAAGCTAAATTTCTATCAGATAGAGGTGTAAAAATTGTAATTTTAATAGTCTTTTACACCAAAACCGATTAGAATGAAAAAATTACTACTCCTACTTGCCACCTTCGCTATGTTGCTGCCCACACGGGCTCAAATGGAGGTATGGGAAGAACCCAACGACACCACTTTTATCTATGCCCTTGCCGGACCCGGTGTTACGGTGAGCGGGATTGTGAGAACCTGCGCCGATTCTGCGAGCGGTTTTTTCAATGCTACTGCAGCGGTGCTGGGTATTGACAGTGGCATCGCACTCACTTCCGGAACATTGCTCAATACACTGGGCCCCAATGCGAATGGCGGTACCACAGCCATGAATAGTTTTGACGGAGATGCAGACCTGGATGAGCTGATACCCGGATATTTCACCTACGATGCCTGCTTCATTGAATTTGATATGACCGTTATGGCAGACACCGTTCGGATATCCTATGTCTTTGGCTCAGAAGAATACCTCGAGTGGGTAGGCTCTTCCTTCAACGATGTATTTGCCTTCTGGGTGAGCGGTCCCGGCATCACTGATACTGTTAACATCGCTACCATTCCGGGAACAGATATCCCCGTAGCCATCAATAATGTAAACAGTACCTCCTACCCTGAATTCTATGTAGAAAATGGCGACGGTTACACAGAACCTTATGCTTCTGACCCGAGCTATGTGCAATACGATGGTTTGACAACTGTACTGACAGGTGAAATTGCTGTTACAGCTGGTGAAACGTATCATATGAAAATTGCCGTGGCTGATGCAGGCGATTATATTTTAGACAGCGGAGTATTCCTCGAAACCGGCAGCCTCGGTAGTCTGCGCATAGGCACCGGTTATTATGGCGATGGTGATGCGCTGGTGGCAGCAGAAGACTGCTCCAACGGATACATCGAGTTTACCAACTACGTGCCCAGCGATCTCGACCTTGTGATTGATTATCATATTGAAGGCACAGCCGAAATGGGGGTAGACTACGAAGTGATTGCTTCTCAGATAACCATACCTGCCGGCATGTCTACCGCAACACTTCCCATTGTTCCCATCAGTGATATGCTGACAGAAGGCGATGAAACCGTGCTGCTGAAACTCTACAATCCGCAATCCGGCTATGTATACAGCGAGGTTGAGGTGATCCTGGCAGATGCACTCAAAGCTGACTTCATCGCTGCCGGTGCTGACGGAACCTTCGATTTTGTTGACATGTCTGACAGTGCTACAGAATGGTTCTGGGATTTCGGTGATGGCAACAACTCAACAGAAGCCAATCCTACCCATACATTTGCTACCTCAGGGAGCTATGAAGTATGTCTGACCATTACCAACGAAAACAACTGTACAGCGACCGAATGCAGACAAATTTCTGTTAGCACTGCATTAGATGGCAGTATAGAGGAAGAAAGCATTCGTCTCTTCCCGAACCCTGCGCATGATTACGTAACCATTGAAACAGGAACTACAGCAGCCAGCATGGTTACATTGATCAATATTACCGGACAGGTAGTGAGCAACTGGCAGGTAAACGGAGCAATGACTACCATTCCGCTGACCGACATTCCTTCCGGATCCTATATCCTGCAAATTACCAACGAAGCCGGCAATCATCAATTGCCGCTGGAAGTACGTTGATAATTACAGGCGAAGATTTTTTAAACCAGCCGCATGAAATTGCGGCTGGTTTCTTTATTTATTCCTACCTTGTTTCTACCTTCACGCTTGGAATATAAGTCCTCAGAACATGTTGAAGATCATAGCAGCCACCGATTTTTCTCCCGCGTCTAAGCACGCTCTTGAATTTATCATCAATGCCACCAGCAATCTGCAAAGGGAGATTGTAATATTAAATGTGGTACATCTGGACGGCCCTCCGCCTGCCAGTATGATTTCTTCGATAATCGAATCGCTGAAAACAAAAGCCTACTTCGACTATCAAAGTCTTTCGGAAGAAATTATGGAGAAGTATGGCGAACACCTGCCCATGCGTTTTCATGCAGAAGTAGGTGGTCCGGCGCATAAAGTCATAGAGAAAGTTGCCCGCGATGAAAATGCAGATTTGATTGTTCTGGGCATGAAAGGCATGAGCGACATGCAAAAAGTCTTTTTGGGAAGTGTTGCTGCCAGCACTGCTATGCACAGCAAGTTTCCCATCATGATTGTTCCTTCCGGCTGTCAGATTTATCCTATTGAACACATTGTGGACGCTACCGATCTCTACCAGGATGAAAGCGAGTTCAACAAGGTGATGAAATATGCCCGCTTGTTCAATGCAAAAGTATCCATGCTGCATATCTACAACCACGACGAGGAAACAGAGAAAGCCCGGATGAAGGTGTTGAATGAGGGTATCGAGAAAAAATACGGCAATCTCAACGTGCAATACGTATCGTATAAAAACGAACATGTTACAGATGGTATTGAAAGATATACTGCTGAACACCCGACAGACCTGCTGGTAATTTTCACCCACAAACGGCTCTTCTACGAACGTCTGTTCAATCCCAGCATAGCCAAGGAACTTGCTTTCGAATCGAAAGTAACCTTATTGGTTTTAAAGTCTGAATAATACCGCTTACAACGTCAGGCTGATACCTGCATTCACTTGTAAGAATCCCGCCGGGAACAATCCACCTGTGGCGCGGTTCAATCGCGAAGCCCTGTAAATCTGATTGGTCAGGTTTTTACCGGAAACAAATACACGCATATTTTTCACTGTGCCTTTATCGCCAATGGCATAAGCAAGGTTCGCATCCAGTGTGGTATAAGCCGGAAGTTGTCCGATGGATCCATCGCTGCTTTCCGCATTAAAATTGAAGAACTCCGTATACTGGGCTCCCACATGATTGACAATTCCGTTCAGCATCCACTTCTTGTATTCATAGGTGCATGAAACGTTATAAATCACAGGAGAAACATAGGGTACTTCATAATCAGTGACGAAACCATCGCCATACCGAATGGCCAGCGATGTGATCTGATCGAATTGATCTACTGTTATGGTGGCATCTTCATATAAAGCACCGTCCAGGTAAACATCAAATGCAGCACGGTCGTTGTTGATTTTATCTACCAATTCCGCTTTGGTAGCAGCATTGTGCACTACATTCGAAAACAGGTCCTTATCGGTGAGTGTTCCTTCTGTAATGGCACTGTTCATATAAGTGAATGCCCCCGCAATATTCAGGCGGCTGTTGGGCATGTCGAAGAGTTGCGACACGTTGAAGGATGCGGCCATTTCCATCCCGCTGATGCGGACAGACCCCAGTGTTTCAAATGCCTGTGCCCTTGCCGGAGAATAAAAATTATCGATGAACATATTGAACACCGACAACTGACCATTGATGATTTTATCTCCGCTGACCCATCGTGCACCCAACTCCTGGTTAAAACTCTGCTCGGGCTTCAGATTGGCAATATCTACCGAAGCCATTACCTGTCCCCCCATTACTTCGTTAAAAGAAATGGCGGTGGTGGGCGATGAAAATGCCTGGTAGGCACCACTGAAAATCTCCCAGCTGCCGGAGCCCAGCGGTAAATCCCGGAAGATGATGCTCAATCCCGGCGTCCACTGCCCGAAGTTATTCCTTACAATCCCGAAATCCGGACCACTGTTAGCAGGATTAGCGGCATTCTGTAACAAATCGTTTTTGGTGAGGGCTATCTGCTCAAACCGTACAATAGGAATCACGGAGAGTCGGCCCATGCGGAAATCATTTCTCAGGTAGGCAGAACTGGCCAGCACCGTATAGAAGGCATCTACTGTAGTGCGACCGCTGCGTGCCCATTTGGAGGAGTCGCCCTGAATGACGATATCGTGGTAGGTTTCTCCATGCAACTTCAGCATCGCTTCCAGATTATGGCCACTTCCCCACTTTACAGTAGCTTTTTCATGCAAACCATAAACGAGGTATTGCCACCTGCTGTTGGAATTGCTTTCAATACCATTGACCACCTTACCTACCCGCACATAATCTTCATCGCCCGGTGTCAAATTATCGAGATAGCTGTAATAGGTTCCATAGATATCATCACCAACGTATTCCTTCACCTCGGAAGCACGCACAACCACAGAGTTTTGCTTCCACCAGTCGCGGTAAAAATCACTACCATACACTTTGGTTTGCAAAACCAGTCCGTCGTTGACCTTGTAGTTATAAATCAAATCCAGACCATAGCGATGGCTGGTAAATTCATCTGCATCAAAGGGATGTTTGGTAGGATCATTTTCAAATGTAAAAGGTGTCATACCACTCAGGGAGTTGTTGACGTATTCCTGCTGATAGACAATCTTCATATATAAGCTCTGCCGGTCGGAAAGCTCACTGTACCACTTACCTGCCAGGTTCACCATATGCAAATCGGTATTATCTAGGTAACCATCGAATTGCTTGTAGATACCTACCAGCTCGGCACCGGATTTACCCCATGTGCCACCATACGAACCGGAAGCTGTAAAGAAGCCCCGCTGGCCTCCGGCTATGCGCAGGTTAACTGCGGGTTCATTGACGGGGCGCTTGGTGATATAGTTGACGACGCCAAAAATGGTATTGCCACCGTACACCAGCACATCAGGACCTTTAATGACCTGAATACCATCGAGCCTGTCGGCAGGCGGATTGTAATAAGCTCCGGGAGCCAGATAAGGCGCCGGTGATATGGGGGATCCGTCTTCCAGCAATAAAATTTTATTGGATCTTCTGGGGTCACTGCCGCGGATACTGATATTCGGGCGGTTGGATATGCCCAGATCGCCGGCAATGTTGACACCCGGAACGGTACGTATCAACTCTTCGGAACCTATTGGCTGGAAGCGCTCCAGTGATTTGGAGGGAATTACATAATTGGTGCCCGAATACTTGGTATCCCATACCTTTTGTTGCTCGGTTATCACAATTTCGGGGATACTGATGGCGGATTCTTGCAGAGTGATTTTACCTAAATCCATTTGCTGACCTGCCTTCAGGTTAAACGCTTCTGAAGTATACGGAGCATACCCGATGGCGCTCACGCGCAGTACATAATCGCCGGGAGGCAATCCATTCACGGTAAAAGTTCCTTCCTCGCTGCTGAAGGTTCCGTGCACATCATCCACACTGATATTCGCAAATGCTACCGCTTGTTTTGTAGCTTCGTTGACAATAGTTCCTGAAACCGATGCATCCTGGGCCAGGAGCGTAGAAGCGGCGAAAAAACAGGTTAAAATGGCTAAGAACTTCATATTATCCACTGTTTCCTGCAAACTTAGGCCTTATGCATTGGGCACAGCATCGAATTAACAAATCTTTTACATTGTTGTCGTAATTTTCCGACTTCCTTTAAAACAACAACATGAATTATCGAATAATATTTTTTCTTATTCTTTTTAGTGGAAATGTATTGAAAGCGCAGCAGTCCGGAGCCAGACCGCAACTCGTTGTAGGTATTGTAGTTGACCAGATGAGTTATGATTTACTTTACCGCTTCTGGCCCAATTACAGCGAAAACGGATTCAAAAGGCTGGTACGCTATGGGTATTCCTGCGAAAACAATCACTACGATTATGTTCCCACCTACACCGGCCCTGGACATGCGAGTATCTACACCGGCACTGTTCCTGCCGTGCACGGCATTGTGGCTAACAACTGGTTTGACAAGGTACATGGAAACGGATGGTATTGCTCTACCGATACGAATGTTACCGGCGTAGGTGCTATTGGGAGCTCAGGACAAATGTCTCCGGCCAATATGCTATCTACAACTATTACCGACCAGTTGAAGCTTTCCCTGGGTGATGATGCGAAAGTAATAGGCATAGCCATGAAAGACAGAGGTGCCATTCTACCTGCGGGACATGCTGCCGATGCAGCCTACTGGTTCGATGGTTATGCGAATGCCTGGATCAGCAGTACTTACTACATGGATGCACTTCCTGTCTGGTTGCAGGCTTTCAACGCCAGTCAACCTGCCAATAAATTGATGTCTGATGACTGGCATACTTTGCTGCCCATATCTGCTTATACCCATGGCACAGCCGACGACGTACCCTGGGAATGGGTAGGTGCGCAGGAAACAGCACCTGTGTTTCCCCATATCACACGCACCGATACCATCATGGAGCATATCAAAGGAACTCCGTTCGGAAATACCCTGACTGCTTTAATGGCGCGGCAGGTAATAGAACATGAAGCGATGGGAAAAGATGGTGTGACAGATTTCCTGTGTGTCAGCTTTTCCAGTACCGACTACGTGGGACACGACTATGGTCCGCATTCGGTTGAAACGGAAGATACTTACTTAAGACTCGATAAAGATCTTGCCGAACTGCTCGAATATCTTGACTTGAAAGTTGGCGAACAAAACTACCTGGTGTTCCTGACTTCAGATCACGGTGTAGCGCCGGTTCCCGGGTATATGGAAAGCCTGCACATTCCCTCCGGTTTATTGAACGGTACTTTGCTATCCGCAGAAATGGAAGCTGTGCTGGATGCGCAAATCGGAGTAGGCGACTGGATTCGTTTTTATACCAATCAGCAGCTGTACCTCAATGAAGCCGCCATGCGACAGCACGATACCGACCCTGAAGCCATTGCCGGTATCTTGCAATACTGGGCCGACAGCACAGATGGTGTAGCGCGTGTCATCAGCACCCGCAATATTCAGGAAAGTACCTTACCGGCGGTGCACAGAGAAATGCTCATCAATGGTATTTATCCAAAACGCTGTGGTGAAATATTGGTCGTGTATGATCCTAACTGGATTTCTTACGGCCCTACCGGAAGCACACATGGCAGTCACTATGCGTATGATACACAGGTTCCGCTGCTGTGGTATGGCTGGAAAATCAGGAATGGAAAAACCTGGCGACGCACCAGCATATCAGACATTGCACCGACTATTGCAGCGATGCTGAGAATTCCACAACCCAATGGTTGCATAGGAAGCGTAATTGAAGAAATGAAAAATGAATAAGTATACTGTAAATATATTTCGCCAACAGTGGATCATTCACTGTGCTTTAGGTGCCCTGTTGGGTGTTGCACTGGCGGGCTGTGTAGCCATGTTGATCTGGCAAAAAAGTCCTGAGCACATAACGCTTACCTCCCGCTTGCTCACTATGGGTGGAATGATACTGGTTGGTGGACTGGAAGGAAGTATCCTTGGATTCATGCAATGGCGAATACTTACAAAAAAAATAAATGCTTTGCCGGCTCGCCAGTGGATTACGGTTACTACTATTGTGGCCATGCTGAGCTGGACATTGGGCATGATTCCCTTTTTTCTGATGGAAGAACAGGCAGTGCAGACAATTCCCCTTCAGGACAAACCGCTGGTGGCCATGTTAGCTGTTTTTGCAGTGGGACTGGTGATAGGAGCGCTATTTGGATTATTTCAGTTTATTGTATTGCGGCATTACATAGAGCGCGCACTTCTCTGGGTGCTGGCCAATAGTCTTGGATGGGCACTCGCCCTGGTCTGGCTGTACATTGCCGCCATACTCCCGGACGAAAGTGCTGCAACTATTGTGAAGGTAGTGTACGGGATTGCGGGCGGTGTGTTTTCAGGCATGACGCTGGGCAGAATTACAGGATTATTCCTGATTCCCATGCTGCAAAAAAATGGATTATTCTGATAAAGCCAACCTTTGTTTAGTTTAGCCGCATGATACCTTTTCTATGGGTGGCATTGGGAGGCGCTGTCGGTGCTATGTTGCGCTATGGTATACACCTGATGATGGTTCACTGGTACCAGGGCAGTTTCCCCGTTGCTACATTGATAGTGAATGCCGCTGGCGGGCTGGCCATCGGATTCCTGTGGTCGGTGATGGACAGCGAGCAACTGCGGCTTTTCGCGCTGGTGGGCTTACTCGGTGGCTTTACTACTTTCTCCTCTTTCTCCCTGGAAACCATGCGCCTGTGGCAAAGTGGAATGATGGGGACAGCCTTATTGTATGTACTCCTGAATAATCTGATTTCCATAGGCTTATGCTACTTCGGCTATCTGGCCGGTAAGTCCCTTTCCGCCTGAGGGGCACTCCAACCTTGATTTCGTATTTTTATGCTTAGAATTTACATCTATGCAGAAGAAAGTTGCTTTGCTTATTGTCGGTATAACTGTGGGATTGACGATAGGCACCATGATTATACTTATGATTATCACCAAGGGTAAAGGAGAACCGGAAGACCGCATGCCGGAACCTACGGTGTACAATGAACGACATCAGGAAGATGCGGCCCAAAAGGATGCACGTGCTGCATGGATAGAGCAGATGCATGCCGCAGCGCCGGGCACAGACTGGCGCAAACTGGATTTACAGACACGCATGGCACTGGCTGCCAACAGAACTGCCTTATTACAGGCGGGAAGCACACGCAGTGACAGTTGGGATACACTGGCTACCGGTTACCTTGTAGGCAAATGGAGTGAAACAGGCAGCTTCAACACTGCCGGAAGGATGCGTGCCACCGAAGTTGACTTTGAAAATAATAATATATATACTTTCACTCAGGGTGGAAACCTATGGAAAGGTGACCTCAGCGGCGATAACTGGGCTGTCATCAATGACCATTTCAACATTCAATCGGCGCATTTCCTGCGTAAGACCGACAGCCTGCTGATTGTTGCAACAGATGCCTGGGCGACACAGTCGGTATACCGTACAGCCGATGAGGGTATCAGTTGGGAAGCCTGCACCGGTTTTGAGAACATGACGGAATGGGGTTATATCATGGACGTGGAAATGCTCAATGATGCAACGCACACAATCTATGCGCTGGTGCTGGAATGGGATTATACCGACTGGGGAGCCATCACTTCGCTCTACCGTTCTACCGACTTAGGTGCCAGTTTCGATCTGGTGCAGAGCTACCGAGAAGACACCCATGGTGCCAGCAACACCTTTGCTATCTGGGCACCTCGCTACGGCACCCCTGATTTATACCTTGCCGGAGGAGATACCATGTATGTATTAACGCCTGCTGATACCATCCCTGCTGTGGTGCAAGCCATGCCGGCTGCTACCAGTGGCACGCGGCTGTTTTGTGGCTATCAGGATGCGGATGGAACCAGTTTATACGTAGCTAACAGCAATTATGCAACAGGCACTCAGATACTGGCTTCCGAAGACGCCGGCATGACCTGGGAAGTACGTGGCACCATACCGGAGGGCAACTTCAGTAAAGCGAGCTTCAATTGCTCTCAAACAGAAGAAGGATTCATGTGGTTTGGCGGAGTAGATTGCTACCGAAGCTTCAACGGCGGAGCTTCCTTTACTAAAATCAACGAATGGTGGGAATACTACGGCAGTGAATCGAATAAATTACATGCAGATATTCCCTATATATTTTCCTTCATGGATACAATCGCCAATGAAGAGTTGCTGTTGATTAGCACGGATGGTGGATTGTACAGTTCCTCGAACAACGGCCTGTCCAATGCCAATATTACTATGGAAGGCATGCGGAATGCGCAATACTATGATATGTACACCTATCGCCTCGTGCCGGAAGTCATCTACGCTGGTTCACAGGACCAGGGTTTCCAGCGCAGTAACTTTCACATCGACAACCAGTACTATTTCGATCAATTGATTTCAGGCGACTATGGTCACCTGGTCAGTTCCGATGGCGGCGACCACCTCTGGATGGTCTATCCCGGTTTCGTGATGCTGGCGGAAGATGCATCGGGCCCGGCCAATCTTTATTTTTGGGATTTCCCGGCTACCAATGCCCTGTGGTTGCCACCCATTATGGAAGACCCCGAAAATCCGCTGGTGTGCTGGTGGGGCGGTGGCGATCACCTCTACAAAATCTCTAAGATTGGGGGCACCATCACCGGCGTGCAGCAATCGTTTGATTTCGATACAGGACTTGGAGGCAGTGCTATTGCTGCCATTGCGTACTCGCCTATCAATACCGATTACTGGTATGTACTGATGAGCAACGGCACATTCTTTTCTTCCACAGACAGGGGTGTAAGCTGGACCAAATCAGTGGGCTTTGACGGTCCTGACAGCCATTACTTCTATGGTTCATCCATTATCCCATCTACCACCGATTTAAATAAAGTATACATCGGTGGAAGCGGCTACAGCAATCCACCGGTTTATGTTAGTACCGACAATGGTGCCAGTTTTGAGAGCATGAGCGAGGGACTACCTTCAACACTTGTGTATGATATGGCCATACTGCCCGGCGACAGCATGCTGTTTGCAGCTACCGAAGTAGCGCCCTATGTATATATTCCGGAAGCTGGCTCCTGGTTTGAAATGGGAGGAACTGACGCTCCCTACCAGACTTACTGGGCGGTAGAATATGTCGATACCATTCATACTGTTCGGTTCGGTACTTACGGCAGAGGTATCTGGGATTTCCGTTTATACGAAGAACCTGAACCTGTCGTTGGTATCAACGAAGTTACCAATGCTGACTTTTTGGTATATCCACAGCCGGCACATGATGTGGTCATGATAAGAAGTGAAATTTATGCACCCGATGTAAGCATTCGGATTTATGCCGCCGATGGTCAGCTTCAACAAACGGTGAACAGCGCAGCCTTCAATAAAAACAGTCCTTACAGCCTGGATGTCTCTACATTGACTCCAGGTGTATATTTTTTAGAAATGAAGTACGGCCATCAGGCATTTACCAGGAAAATTATTGTATATTAAAAATATAGCTTTTTTATCGCTTTTATGTTTGCTGCTAAGTCCCGCCTACAAGGGATTTGCACAGCTACCGGAATTGGGTATTTCGAAATATATGGTAGACACTTCTACTATTGATATGACCGATCCAAAACCAGGTCAGTATATCCGCATCTACACGCACCATTTTCTGGAAGACCCGGGAACCAGAAAAGCACGATTGAGTGAAGCCTTTTTCGATACCTTGTATCAAATCATAGATGCCCTCCCGCAATGCACTTTTGAAGTCGGGATGCACACCAGTTCAGAAGGAGCGGATACGCGTAATTTTAATCTCAGTCAACGCAGGTCAGCGTCGATTGCAGCTTACCTGATTCTGTACTGCAATGTTTCCCGCGAGCGCCTGCTGACCATGGGCTATGGTGAAACGCAACCCTTGAATGAGTGCGACAACAATACTGATTGTCCTCCGGAAAAGAGGGCGCTCAATCAACGGATGGAACTGCTTATCTGCGATATCCTGCCGGCATCAAGGTAAGGCATCCTTAAGGTCCTGGTAGCGGTCAACATAAATTTCATCGCCCTCGCAACCCAGCTCATCAAAGTGCGCATAGATATCTTCAATGCGGTTCTCCGGACTGGGATGGGTGCTTAAGAACTCGGGAATAGTAGCGCCACCCTCTGCCTCTATCTTCTCAAAGAAACCGGCAGCACCATAGGCCGTGTACAAATTGGAACACAGGTAATTTACCGAATATTCATCTGCCTGTGACTCATCGCCCCGGCTGAAAGCCAGCGAAGCCAACCCTACTGCTATGTCAGACAGCACATTCTGGTTCTGACCCAGCACAAGGCTTAATAACAGCGAAATGCCGTATTGCTCCGTCAACTGGTCCGTTACATGGCGCAAATCAGCATGGGCAATCTCATGACCCAAAACACCGGCCAGCTGTGCTTCATTGTCGAGGTATTTTATGAGACCTGTATATACGTAGATGTAACCACCCGGTGTACAAAACGCATTCAGGATATTATCATCCCTGATAATCTTTACCTGCCACTCAAACTCATCCTTGTAGCGCACTTGTCCGGCATCGAGAATGCGATCGCGGATATCGTAGATGTACTGATAGGCATCGGCATAAGTAGCGGGACTCAATATTGGATAGGTAGCCGGGTCAGAAGATATCTCTGCATCGAACTGCGCTCCCAGTGCCTTGTCGTCTTCAATACTAAAAATATTAACCCCACCACCTTCTGAACAGGAAGTGCTGAAGAAAACGGTAATCATCAACACTATCCACCATTGTTTTTGCTGCTTCATTTTCATACTGGTTATTAAGACAAATATCATTCCTTTTTGAGAAACCTCAACGTTTCTTTCAATACAAGCTGCACGCCATCTGCCATTTCAGCTGCTTCCCACGGGTGTTTACTGCCAAAAACATGATTTTCTCCCGGGAGGATTATCAACTCAGTTTTGGGGTGCAAAGCTTTGAGTTCTTCTGCCCACGCAACCGGCACAGCTTCATCTGCTGTTCCATGAATATGCAATAACGGTTGTTGGAGTCCGGTGATGCGCGCGGGAAGGTTGAAGCGGTCATGATTTCGGATATAATCATGGTAAAACTGTATGTACATGGGTAATTGTTGTCCGGTGCGGCTGTTGGTTACATATTGCACCCCTTCTTTCAACCAATTGTCCAGCAAATCTCCCATCCAGTAGCGTCCGAGGTCTGTTACACCCGCCCACGACACTACCTTGTACACCCGATCATCTTCCAGTGCTTTCAGCATGACCAGCCCTCCGCCCCTGCTGTGTCCAATGAGTGAAAGCCTTGTAAGATCGGCGTTCCATTGTGCGGCTCTGGCGGTCACCGTATCAATAACAACCTGCAGGTCATCTAATTCAATAGAGAAATTGTTGTTCCCAAAAGCTTCCAGGTCTTCCAGTTCTGTAGCCCCGGGTACCTTTATTCCACCATGGGAAAAATTGAACTTTACGCAGATAAATCCCTGCTCCGCCCACCAGTGCGCCATAGTATTAAAATGGCCCCAGTCCTTAAACCCTTTGAAGCCATGAGCAAACACCACCACCGGATGCGGGCCCTGGCCCTCAGGGATATGCACGTCCCAGTAAATGGGTTTTTGATGAAGGCCTGCAAGTGTATCTGTTTGAACGGTAATCATATTGTAATTTAATTAACCTGATATGGAAGCTACTACAACACCTGCTGGCGGGCTTTCCCTCTAACGGTGCGTATGCTGCTGTAATATGTGAAAACGCTTCCTTCATGCAAATAAAGGAAAAGTTCTGAAACAAGCTATTGTATAATGGTGTTATAACCACAACAATACCTGCAATTTAGGTTATATGCGCATTGCAGTTTAACTTGCGAACACTTGGCAAAACTAGATGTCATAAAGGCTCCCATAGCGGATGAACTCGTGATTTTCGAGAAAAATTTCCGCGAGGCGATGAAAAGCAATGTGCCCTTGCTGGACCGTGTGATGTATTACATCGTGCAACGAAAAGGCAAACAGGTTCGCCCCATGTTCGTCTTACTCAGCGCCAGATTGCACGGCGAAATTGCCGAATCTACCTACACCGCTGCCTCCCTCATTGAGCTGTTACATACAGCCACCCTCGTGCATGATGATGTGGTAGATGACGCCCTGGAAAGACGCGGATTTTTCTCAGTCAATGCGCTATGGAAAAATAAGATTGCGGTTTTGGTAGGCGACTATCTGCTGGCAAAAGGTTTGTTGCTGTCGCTGGACAGGAAAGAACACCGCATGCTGCAAATAACTTCCAATGCGGTTAAGGAAATGAGTGAGGGTGAATTGCTGCAGATGGAAAAAGCCCGAAAGCTTGATATCCGGGAGGAAGTGTATTTCGATATCATACGGAAAAAAACAGCCAGCCTTATTGCGGCCGCTTGCAGTGCGGGTACAGCATCTGTTTCCAGCGACGAAACGCTGATAGAGCGCATGCGTCATTTCGGCGAGCTGATAGGTATTGCTTTTCAAATCAAAGATGATCTTCTGGATTATGGCGAGGCCGATATCGGTAAGCCCACGGGTATCGATATCAAAGAAAGAAAGATGACCCTTCCCCTGATTTATGCGCTTTCCCAAACTACCGGTCAGCGCCGCAGGGCCATCATGCATACCGTCAAGAACAACAACAACGATCCTGCAAAAATCAGGGAGGTGATTGCTTTCGTGCAGCAATCGGGCGGTATTCAATATGCTACAGAACAAATGCACCACTACCAGCAGCAGGCTTTCGATTTGCTGGCTACCATGCCACAGGGGGAAACTGCTGATGCGCTGCGGCAGCTGGTGGAATTCACTACCCAGAGAAAAAAATAGAGCACTTACGGATTTACCAATCTGTACAAAGAAACATTGTACAGATGTGCCAGGCACTAGATTCGCCCTGCATTATTGACCTTGCGACACGCTACCTATCTTTAGTCCATGACGGATTTGTGGGCACAGTTTATTGCGCATCTGCAGGAGCAGGAAATCACCCATCGCAGCAGCCTGGTAGAAGCTATGAAGCAACCTGCGCCGGTTTCCATCCGATGGAATCCCGCCAAGCTGACACATCCTCCTACCCTAAAAGAACCTGTTCCCTGGTGCTCCACAGCTGAATACCTCCGGGAGAGACCTTCCTTTTATCTCGATCCCCTTTGGCATGCCGGCGCTTACTATGTGCAGGAAGCAAGCAGCATGTTTACCGGATACATCATCGAGTCGCTTTCGCTGCCCAATGGCAGTCGCTACCTGGATCTGTGTGCAGCTCCCGGAGGCAAAAGCACCCATATTGCCAGCCTGTTGAAGGAAGATGATTTGCTCGTTGCCAACGAAACCATTGCCTCGCGGAATAATATTCTGGTTGAAAATATTACCCGATGGGGAAAAGATGGTGTGGTAGTAACCCAAAACAGTCCGGCAGCATTTCAGTCATTAGGCCCCTGGTTCGATTGCATGGTGGTGGATGCCCCCTGTTCGGGTTCGGGATTGTTCCGAAAAATGCCGGAAGCCATTCAGGAATGGTCGACAGAAAGTGTTGCCAACTGCGCGGTACGTCAGAACAGCATACTGGAAGACATCCTTCCCGCATTGCAACAAAACGGCTATCTGATCTATGCTACCTGCAGTTTCTCTCACCTCGAAAACGAGGCCAATGTGGACAGCATCTGCAGCAGGTTCCCATTAGAAAGTATAGACATCGCTGTTCCGGAAGCGTGGGGTATACTGCGGCGCACCACTAAGAACGGTCATACCTGTTACCATTTTCATCCCGACCGGCTGGAAGGAGAAGGCTTTTTTGTAGCGGTCATGCAACTCAGGGAAACGGTGCCGGGCACAGTAACATCGAATTCCGGGCAACCGCCTATACAGCAGGCTGACGAAAACATAGTTGCTGCTGTGCAAGGCATCGCAGATACCGGTAACAGGGAGGTGATAAGTTTTAAAGATGCTTATTTCCTCCTTCCACCGCGACAATTTTACCCCATAGCTCAGCTACACAGTCACCTGTATATAAAACTACATGGGACAGCCATAGGAGAAATGAAAGGAAAAAACCTGGTACCTGCTCACGGACTGGCAATGCACCCTCAGATAACTTTTAATGTACCTGACTTCCCACTGGATGCTGCATCGGCTTTATCCTACTTACGAAAATCTGATATATATCTGGACAATAATTACACCGGTTGGGCAACGGTATCGTACAATGGTCTGCGCCTTGGCTGGATTAAAAAAATACCCCAACGGATCAACAACTACTATCCGATGGGGTATAGACTTAGAAAGTAAATGCTTATTTATCCGTTGGAGGTGGTGGGGGAAGCCTGAACATAATAGGTAACACCATCTGCACATTCACAGGCTTACCTTCGTTCTCCCCGGGTATCCAATCCTTCATGCCATTCACTACGCGCAGAGCTTCTGCATCCAGCAATGCACTTACGCCTTTAATTACTTCTGCATCTTTTACCCTACCATTCTTAGTAACTATAAACTGGACAAAAACTTTTCCCTCTTCTCCATTCGCCTCTGATTGTTTTGGAACCCTGATTTCCTTTCTGAGGTATTCGATAATACCTTCCATTCCACCCTTGTATTCAGGCATTTTTTCTACCTCTTGCAAAACTGTATCATCTGTAACTTGTTCAGTTTGCGCGCGGGCACTATTGAAGAAGGAAAAGGCGAGAAACATTGGAACAATTACGCATAAACGGACAAGTGTTGATTTCAAAGATGTGGTTTTTTGTAACATAATGATTCTGTTTTTTAAAGTGGATTTCTGATAAAAGTTATTGGTTAGTGCTTGTGTAGAGACGCCCATATTGAAGGCCAGTAATGCTCTGGAATAAGCTTCCCTATTGTTATTTCCTGCAACGCTATCGGCGATGTATTCATGCACCAGCCTAATCTCCTTATCCATCAGATAGACAACGGGATTCAACCAGCAGATGGCCTTCACACATTCGTAGAACAAAACATCCAACGAATGCCACTGCTTCACATGTACTACTTCATGTTGCAGGATGAGGTCCCGATCGCCATCATGGGTATCACTGGGAATGAATATCATATTAAAAAATGATGCAGGTGAATGATGGGGTGGAATGCTGTAAACGGTGTAGCCATCGCTTTCAACTCCTGCGTATTTGCGGCGCAGGAAGGCAATAGAACCCACACGAAATAGCACCATTGCCAACAGTACCACTGTTATGAGCATGTACGCCCATTCGGCTATACCCCAACTGATATTTTGCTCAAGATTCTGTGTAGTTTCTGCCACTCCGTTTGTAACAAAAGCATCCAGCACCATAGCTCCGGAAAAACTTTCGGTAGCTGACATCCAGCTGAAAGCAAGTGGATGTAATAATGCAGCCGGAATGGCCAGGAGCAGAAAAAGGCGTCTTGCGGAAAGCCTTGTCCCCTGTACAAACAGCACTTTGTAGAACGCATACAACACTATGAGTGCCAGCTGCACTTTGAAGAAATAGATTACTCCGTCCATTATTTTGCTTTTTGTTGTTGGTTAATGATTTTCAGCAAAGCCTCGACATCTGCTGCAGACAGTTGTTCTCTTTTGGAAAAATGCGAAACCAGATTGCTCACCGAGCCATTGAAATACTCCTTTAATAATCCACTGGTAATAAACTCCTTGTAAGCTTCCCGTTCCACCAATGGATAGTACCGGTGGGTCTTTCCAAAAGATTCGTGAGCGATAAATCCTTTCGTTTCCAGAATCCTGACTATCGTGCTCACTGTAGTATAGGCAGGCCTGGGTGGATCAAACTCCTGCAAAATATCCTTGATGAAACCTTTCTTAAGGTTCCAGAGTATCTGCATTACCTGCTCTTCCGCTTTTGTCAATTCCTTCATGGCGTAAACCTATAACTAAATTTTTAGTTATACAACTAAATTTTTAGAAGTTTATTGTTCGTGGTATGAAAATGACACTATTGCTGGAGCACAAATGCTGCCCAGTAGTAGGGACCGAGTTGTTGGCTCATATCCCGTTGGGTTTGGCGAAATGCGGTATGAACGTCAGCACCATCGAACAGGTAACCGTAGAAGGTCTGCATAAACAGGGCGGTTTCCCGGTCGCTGATTTTCCACATACTCATCAGCATGTTCTCTACGCCAGCCAGATTAAATGCCCGTTGTAAGCCAAATACGCCCTCGTTCGCATCGATAATGCCCAGCCCCGTTTCGCAGGCAGAAAGCACCACCAGTCGTGTGCGTGACAGATTCAGGAAACTCACTTCCGCAGCTGTCAGTATCCCGTCGTTCAGACCTGAGGGACGGTCGCCAGCCCAGGAACGTCCGCCTCCCGCCAGCAACAAGCCGCTCTCAAATAGCGGGTTGGTACCTGCATACCTGTCAGATGAATTACCAAAAAAGCCATGCGTAGCAAAATGCAAGATATCCGGTGCCGTTGATCCTGTTGTTTGCTTCAGCAAGTCTTCACTGGCTGCAGCACCTGTATACACTGCTCCCTTGCCTCCTTTTTTTTCTGCCAGCTGTAAAACAGCCTTTACTTCTGCCCGGGTGCCGGGCAGGTATTTCCAGTCGCCACCTCTTGTCTGCAGGGAATCTGTCTCCCAGGCAAACACATCTGCAACCGGTGTATCTCCTGCGGGCAACTGTGCCTTCAGGTCCTTGTCTGAAGCGGTATAGTCTACCCCGCCAAACAATTCCAGTACCGGTGCATCATCGAAATATATTCCTCGTTTGGCGGCGGTGAGATGGGCTGCGGTGGCTAAGTCATAAACATCGAAGGCAAATGCCATGTAGGCATCCGGACCCAGTGGAACAGCTCCAAGATTGAGTTGTTGCAGCATGCCTGCGGCTGAAAAGAAGATGCGGCTCTTGCCTTCCAGTAAATGCATCAGTGGCTTCCAGGTAACTGCGAACAAGCGGTCGCCCTGAAAATACAGACTGTCTTCTTCCAGCTCGGGCCATGTGTACAGCCTGTCTATATAGTCTTTATCTGTTACCTCGGTGGCATTCCTGTGAAGCAGCGCAGCAAGGTTTGGCTCATCTGTCAATGTGACCATTTCCGGAAAAGCACTTGCATGATCCAATACGATGGCTGCATACCACCACATGTAAATGGTATCCTGCCGAAACTCGGGATAGCGGATAAAATGTACCAGCACTTCATCGTCAGTTAGCTGCTGTTGTATACTGTCGGTGCTTAATACAGGCACGTAGTTGATAGCCTCTCCTGCCAGCAGGTTCAATTCCTTTTCGATACTGTCGGCCACCTCCTGCAGTGAATCGGCCTCTGCAGCAGTCGCCGGGTCTGACTGCAAAGCAATTCTTTGCTGATTGATTTGCAACCAATAGGCATATTGCTCCCGAATGCGACTGTCCGGGTGCTGTTCGAACTTGCGCCGGGCAGCTGTGGAAGAATAGAGCAACAATGCCCTGTTGTTCATTTGAAAATCGAGCAGCTGCTGGTAGCCTCCCCCTTCTTTACCGAAGGAAGCAACCATGGCGCTGTAGATATCAAAACTGAAACGAAAGGTGCGCAGAAAGGCTTCCTGCTCCGCCATATTCATCACACTGAATGCATTGTTCAGGTAATCCATCTGACGCTGCAGGTAACTGCCATACAGCGTTTGCGCCTTATACACATCGCCCAGCTCTTCCCAGATTTTCGACATGCGACTCATACTGACACCTATCAACGGGTCGGTGGCGAGAAGGTCACTTGTACGTTCGTCATAGACCTCCTCTGCCAGCTCCAGCGCTTCATCGTACCTACCCATGCGAATATAGAGTTCAGAAAGATTGTCCTTCCAGGTCGTGTAGTTAATATTATTATTTGGATAATATGTATCAGAAATGGATAATGCTTTTTCATACAACTGTTCTGCCAGCGGATAATTTCCCGCATAAAGTTCATAGCCCGCTTTGGCTTCGAGCAGTATAGCATACATCAGGGAGGTATCGGGATACACATCTTGCGCAGCATTCAACAACTCATTATAGATAGTCCCTGCTTCTTCATACCTGCCGGCATACTCCAGGTAACGACCCATGGTGAGTGCGCCGTTGAGGGCCGTTTCCAGTTTAAGGTCAGCATTGATGAGATTATCTATAGCAGATGAGGTGTCTGCCACTTCCCTGAAATAATATTCGCTTACACGGGTGGCGTACGCAATCGCCTTTTCGTACCTCCCTACTTTGGCATAAAAACCGGCCAGGTCATCCAGCATGCTGTAATAGTCTGCACTATCGGTGCCTGTGGCAGCTAACTGAGCAGCTTCCAGCCAGAGTCTTTCTGCAGTAGCAATATTGCCTGCATCTGTGTGGTACCTCGCCAGCGCTGCAGCAGCTTTCTTCTTCCAGTAACCACCATCCAGCGTATCGACGGGTTGTTCGTACACTTGCTGGTACGATTGCAGGGCAAGCTCCGTCTGGTTCAGCGACATAGCTGTTTCTGCAAAGCTGTACGTCCATGCGGCAGCTGCTCCGCTGCGAAGGGCCTTTTCCTGTATGGAAGCCAGCAGCGTAGCTGCATCGCGGTACCTGAAATCTGCCTGCAGGTAGAGCACATAGTCCAGCATGGTTTGGACACATATGGCATCGGAGGTGCTATCCATGGCATTGCACCAGTTCCGTGCTTTTTCAAACTGTGCCATTCCTTCTTTGCTGCGGTCCAGGGCAAGATGCATTTCCGCCGACCGCGCCAGCATTTCGATGGTTTGTTCAGTGGGCAAGCCTTCCTCCAGACTAGCGGTTACTGCAGCATCCATGGCCTCAGTTGCTTCTTCCTGGCGATCGTAAGCCTGTAGCATAAGGGATAACAGCTGCCATTGATCTGCTGAAGCTGACTGGTCGGTTCCAAGCTGCTGCAGTTCCAGCTCATAGCTTTTCATGACCCATTCAAGTCCGTTCACATCATCGCCCAGCATGAAATAAAACTGCGCCAGGGTGCTCACGGCGAAGGGATATACCGGACTATCTGTTCCGTATGCCAGGCGGAAATAGGCTTCCAGTATCTTAGCCTTCTCAAGACCTTCTTCGAGCATCATCAATGCAAGACTGAAACTGATATCCTGAATGAAGGTGGCCAGTTGCTGGTTTTCACCCTCCAGATAAATGTAAAAGCTGGTGTCCCGGGAGGCACTGTCTATTTTCATGTAAAGACCGTGCAACTTTCCGTCTTTATACGTACCTGTTCTTGCTACTGCACCGGAAGCATAGTATTCTGTAAAGGGTCCCTGGTAAATATCATTGGCGTACAACAGTTCTTTTTCCGGTGTGCCATCGGGATAGTAAAATAAAAAAGAGCCGTTCTTCTGTCCCATAGTAACGGTACCGGTACGCATGAGCGCACCATCTTCGTAGTATTCGGTATAAACCCCGTCCGGGTAGTCGGCGGTATAATTGCATTCCCATTGCAGCGCTCCGGAGGGATAGTATTTTCGCGCCATTCCCTGTACGCGATTCTGCACCATGGGATACTCTGCGGCAACACTTCCATTGTCGTTAAAATACCTGCTGATACCATTCAGGGTATCGGGCAAAATATGCGTAAGATGGCCCTCCCAGATCAGCCGGCCCGTCTTATCGTATTCCCGTGTAAGTCCGACGGGTACTCCCTTTTTGAAACGGGCTATATAGTAAGAAGTAAGATAGTCGGAACGATTTTCCGCCGGTGCATTTTCTTCATAAAATGAAAAAATCCACTTTCCCTTTTTCCTGCCATCCTTGTCTGTTTTATTGGGGGCGGTTTCCTGTGCGGCCAGCCAGTAGCTGCAGCCGAGCAGCAGGAATAGAAAAGGGAGGATGCGCTTCATACTTCTAAGTTAAGGCAAAAAAAAACCCACTGCATAATGATGCAGCGGGCTATTTTATTGCACAAGCAGCTTACTTGATAATCATACCGGCAGCCACTGTGGTATTGGTGCCTTCATCGATGATGATGATGGAACCGGTGTCGCGGTTCTGGCGGTATTCATCGTAGAATAGCGGCACAGTGGTGCGGATGCGTACCCTGCCAATTTCGTTCAACTCCAGACTGGTGACGTCTTGTTGGCGATGCAGTGTATTGACATCTACCTTGTAGAGAATTTCTTTGATGACGCAACGTGCATCGCGGGTTGTATGCTTAATGGCATACTTTCCACCCACCTGCAACGGCAATTTTTCGCTCATCCAGCACATCATTACATCGATGTCCTGACCCTGATCGGGAATGTTGTTCTCGCGCACAATCATGTCACCGCGGCTGATATCAATATCATCTTCCAGCAGCAGCGTTACACTCTGAGGAGGGAAGGCTTCTTCCAGATCACCATCCAGCGTTTTGATGGCTTTGATTTTGGAAGTAAGTCCGGAAGGCAGGTGCATAACCTTATCGCCCGGCTTAAAGACACCACCTGCAATACGTCCGGCATAGCCTCTGTAGTCGTGGTACTCATCACTCATAGGACGAATAACGTATTGTACAGGGAAACGGCAGTCAATCAGGTTGTGGTCGCCGCCGATGTGAACTGTTTCCAGTGTATACAGCAGCGTTGGACCTTCGTACCAGTCCATGTTTTCACTATGGTTTACCACGTTATCTCCTTTCAGGGCACTGATAGGGATAAAGCGAACATCTTTCACATCCAGTTTGGAAGAGAAGTGCTTGAATTCATTAACTACTTTATCGTAAGCTTCCTGCTTGAAGTCTACCAGGTCCATCTTGTTGATACAAATAACAATATGAGGAATCTGCAGCAGGGATGCGATAAATGCGTGGCGATACGTTTGCTCCATCACACCATGACGTGCATCAACCAGTATGATGGCCAGATTGGCTGTAGAAGCACCTGTTACCATGTTGCGGGTATACTGAATATGACCCGGAGTATCGGCAATAATGAATTTCCGCTTGGGTGTAGCGAAGTAGCGGTAAGCCACATCGATAGTAATTCCCTGCTCTCTTTCAGCCTTCAGTCCGTCGGTTAACAAGGCAAGGTTGACATATTCTTCACCGCGCTGCATGGATGTTTTCTCAATGGCATCCATCTGATCCTGGAAAATAGATTTACTGTCGTACAGCAGGCGACCAATGAGGGTAGACTTACCATCATCGACACTACCGGCAGTGGTAAACCGCAACAGTTCCATGTCGAGGTAGCCGTGGTTATCGAATTTTCCGTCTTTTATTAAATGTTCCATGTATATTTTTCTTTGTCTTTAAGTAATGGTATCCCAATCAGAAGTATCCTTGTTTCTTGCGGTCTTCCATAGAAGTCTCGCTTCGTTTGTCATCCGCGCGATTGCCTCTTTCGGTTACACGGGTAGTAGCTACTTCATATATGATTTTTTCTACAGTATCTGCATCACTTTCCACTGCACCGGTAATAGGCAGGTCGCCGCAGGTACGGAAGCGCACTTGCTTGGTAACCACCTTCTCGTTCTCCCGCACTTTAACCCATTCAGGGTGGGTGCTGATATTGGTTCCATCGCGTTCAATCACTTCCCGTGTATGGGCGAAGTACAGTTTAGGTAATGGAATATTTTCGAGCAGGATATATTGCCATACATCCATTTCTGTCCAGTTGCTGATAGGGAATACACGGAAATGTTCGCCTACGTGTTTGCGACCATTGAACAGGTTCCACAATTCGGGGCGCTGGTTTTTAGGATCCCACTGACCGAATTCATCGCGGTGACTGAAGAAGCGTTCTTTGGCGCGGGCTTTTTCTTCATCCCGGCGCGCACCACCCATGGCGGCATCGAATTTATGTTGCTCTACTGTTTCCAGCAAGGTAACAATCTGCAATGCATTTCTACTTGCATTGATACCCTTTTCTTCTAAAGCGGTACCTCTTGAAATAGATTCTTCTACATGTCCAACAATGAGGCGAACGCCCATTTCCTTCACCAGCCAGTCGCGGTATTCCAGGGTTTCCGGAAAGTTATGGCCGGTATCGATATGTACCAGCGGGAAGGGAATTTTCGCAGGGTAAAACGCCTTTCTGGCCAGGTATACCATTAATATGGAATCCTTTCCGCCTGAAAATAACAGGGCGGGATTCTGGAACTGCGCAGCTACTTCACGCATGATGAAAATACTTTCTGCTTCCAGTTCTCGCAGGTGGGATAAGCTATAGGACATAATTCAGATTATACTTTTTGTTGAATAATTGGTACGATAAAATCCATGAGCATTTTCACACTTTCGTTCACCTCCATCTGATCCGTGCGAATTTCCAGCGCAGGAGCATCCGGTGCTTCAAAAGGTGCAGTAATGCCGGTAAAGTCGGGGATGAGACCTTTTCTGGCCTTGGCATACAATCCTTTCACATCGCGTGCTTCGCAGACTTCCAGTGGTGCATTGACATACACTTCCAGAAAATCGTCGGCACCAATGATGCTTTTCGCCATTTCCCGGATTTCGTTGGTAGGACTTACGAAACTGTTGAGGGTGATAATACCACTGTGGAGGAACAGCTTGCTGACCTCTGCAATTCTCCTGATGTTTTCAATGCGGTCTTCGGCGCTGAAACTCAGGTTATTGTTGATTCCGGTGCGAATATTGTCGCCATCGAGTAACATGGTCATAAACCCTTGCTGGTGCAATAATTTCTCTGCATGCTGGGCGATGGTACTTTTTCCCGAACCCGAAAGACCGGTTAGCCAAATCACTTTCGAACGCTGCCGAAGCAAAGCTTCCTTATCGGAACGCTGTAAAATTCGGTCGAAAATGGGATGTATATGCTCCTGAACACTCATAAATTGCCGCGCAAAGGTAAGAAAGAATTAGTGATTCAAGCTAGTCATTGCGCCCGGCAGGAGCTGTTCAATGTTAATTTATTGTATAGTTTGAGCCAGTTAACATTGTCCGGAGTGAAAATATTTACTTCCTGCTGCTGCGCTTCTTCCGCCAGGTGAGGTTATACAGGTCTTTTCTCCGGTCCTTCAGGTTGGTCACCGCCCCGTATTCATGCAGTTCCCGCAATTGGTTGAGGTCTACATCTACCACCAGCATCATCTCTGTGTTGGGTGTAGCCTCGGCCTTTACAGCATTGGTGGGAAAAGCAAAGTCGGAGGGGGTAAATACGGCGCTTTGGGCATACTGGATGTCCATATTATTCACCTTTGGCAGGTTACCCACGCAACCGGCGATGGCGACGAAGCACTCATTCTCAATAGCACGGGCCTGAGCACAGTGGCGCACCCGCATGTATCCATTCTGGGTATCTGTGAGGAAGGGGACAAAGATGATATGGACGCCTTCCAAAGCCATCAGGCGCGATAGTTCCGGGAATTCGATATCATAACAAATCTGAATACCGATTTTTCCGCAATCAGTGTTGAAGATATTGAGTTCATCCCCGCCGGTCATTGCATAGTATTTGAACTCGTTGGGGGTGATATGGATTTTTCGGGTAGCGTCGATATCGCCATTCCGGTGGCAGAGGAAGGAGACATTGTAGAGTTTTCTTCTGTCCCATACCGGCATGCTACCGGCGATAACATTCACATTATAAGAAACTGCATATTCCGATAGTTTCTTCACAATATCATCTGTTTTCTTGGCCAGAATTTTCATGGCCTCGTATTCCGACAGGTGGTTGTAGGGAGCGAGCAAGGGAGTGTTGAACAACTCCGGGAACATGATGAAATCGGCACTGTAACCCGAAACCGCATCAATAAAGAATTCCACCTGCTCAAAAAAGGCTTCCAGGTTGGGAAAGTGGCGCATTTGCCATTGCACCAGTCCCAGCCGTACTATCGAATTATAGCGGGTATTATTCTGTTTTCGGTTGTAGTAGATGTTATTCCACTCGAGCAGGGTAGCATAATCTTTCGATTCATTATCACCGGGCAGATAGTCAGTGAGTATACGCTTTACGTGAAAATCGTTGGAAATCTGAAAGGTGAGGGTGGGGTCGTAAATCTCCTTGTAGCTTACCTTCTGGATGTACTCCTTAGGTGTTAGCTCCTGAGCAAACTTATGGTAATTGGGAATGCGTCCCCCGGCAACGATGCTTTTCAGGTTCAGCTGCTCGCATAATTCCTTCCGAGCATCATACAGCCTTCTGCCGAGGCGCAACCCCCTGTACTCGGGATGCACAAATACATCGATACCATATAATACATCGCCTTCATCGTCATGTGTGGAAAATGAATACATGCCTGTAACTTGCTCGTAGGTATGATCATCGCCAAACTTGGAGTAGTCGATGATTATGCTGAGGGCGCAGGCCACTACATGGTCGTTCACAGAAACCGCCAGCTGACCTTGCGGAAAAAGATCTATTAAATCTTCTATTTTATCTTTTTTCCAATGAAGTCCGCCTATACCACTGTAGGCTTCTTTCATCACTTGTTGCAAATCGGCGTAGTCGGCTTTCTGTAATTGCCTGACGTGAATGTTCAATCGGGAAGTATCTTTCTGCATAAGGGGAGAATATAATTAAAAAAAATAATATCAGCCTTCCCCTGATGACCGCGCGGTGCCGCTGCCCCAGATGAGCAATAACAGTGAAAGGAAGATGACTATCAACAGAAGTCCTTCATTCATGATATCCATTTTCACCTGTACGGGAATACTGATAAACAAAAGGATGGTGATCAACCCGCGCGGTGCAAAAAACACCAGGGGGGCGACAGATTGCCTGTCTACCAGGAGCAGACCCAGCAATCGAACAATTACAATTATTATAAATATGACAGTACCTATAACGATGGTCTCGGTATTAGCCATCTGGTAGATATCCGCCACATATCCGAAGAGAATGAAGAAGAAGGTGCGTGCAAAAAACACCGCCTCTGCTACTATCTGTTTGAATTGGGTCAAGTCGGTTTTCAGCCGTGTAACGCTCACCAGATCTACGAGCGGGCCGCGCATCAGCAATAGAAAATTATTCAGTATGAGTCCGAATAACAGTATCAGCAACAAGGGCGACAAGTGGTAATATTTTCCGAATCCGTAGGCCAGCAACAGGAACGCGAGGATAGGAACAAACTTCACGTGGTGCGAAACCTTATCAATAAAAATACCGACAATCAGAGCCAGGGCCACGGCCACCAATACGATGAGCAGCAGGTTGCGCAGCTCCAGAAAGCTGGTGCCCAGACTCACTTCGCTGTGCACGGTAAAATAGTTGAACAGTACAATACCAATAATATCGGAAAAAGAGCTTTCATAGATAACGAACTCCTTGTCTTTCTTCATTAAACCAGCAGCAGCAGGTATAGCCACTGCACTACTGATAATAGATACCGGTATTGCATTGATGATGGCAGTATTGGTGTTTACTTCAAAAAAGTAGACCAGTAACCAGGAGATACCCGTAATGGTAAACGCCATAAATAAGACCGCAGCAAGGAGGGTCTTGCCTATCAAAGGCAGCTTATCGGGGGTGAGGTTGAGGTCCAGCGAACCTTCCAGCACAATCAGTATGAGACCTACTGTGCCAAAGGTGGACAGGAAGGTATCGGTGTAGGGAATGGTAAAACCCACGTAGCGCGCCAGTTCACCGAGCAGGATACCTGTTCCGATGAGCAATACCACAGAAGGGATCTTAAGCCGCTTTCCTATCAGGTCAAAGAGATAGGAGCCAATTATGGTAATTGCCAGCGCTATGAGGATGATATTGGTATCCATGCTGCTGCAAAAATGGACAATTAATCATGAAATATTATGAGGCACACTCCGGGCCGGGTGTTTGCCTGCACTATCAATTTCCATAATTTTGCATTGCTTCACTTCGGGGTGTAGCTCAGCTTGGCAGAGTGCTGCGTTCGGGACGCAGAGGCCGGTGGTTCGAATCCACTCACCCCGACCAACCCGTCCGCCCCACGCGCAGCGTGGGGTTTTCATTTCCGCTCAACGAACAAAGCCGGAGGCTTAAGTGAGGCAGAGCGGAAATGAAAACCGGCCGACGTAGGAGGACGGCGGACGGGTTGTGTACACCCCATCTGGTGGTTCGCCGAAGGCAATCCGAAAGTAGTTGTTAGTTTTTTGTGATTGGTTATTGGTAGACTTCAAAAAGTAGATTTCACCTCATGCGAAAGATACACTCAACGAACAAAGCCGGAGGCTTAAGTGAGGCAGAGCGGAAATGAAAACCGGCC